>Ga0256407_10006958_pt1 | contig 17246 bp, 17 predicted proteins | sample RumenRJG_04DNA_FD_193489 | JGI IMG/M metagenome (GOLD analysis project Ga0256407, IMG submission 193489) | Bovine rumen microbial communities from Lethbridge, Alberta, Canada - RJG_04 | ecosystem: Host-associated > Mammals > Digestive system > Stomach > Rumen | place: Canada: Alberta...
TCACAATCTTTTCCTTTCATAATTTTTGCAATCGCTAAACAAAAAGCTCGACATAATTTGAATTATGCCAAGCTTTTTAGGGTATAAAAAATAACTTTATATAACCTCGGTAACATTATTAAAGCATATCAATGCTCGTTACTGTCTTTGGCATATTGCCTAATTATTATACATAAATATTGTCGAATGTTAATTAAATTTTGGAGCTATGTTGCAAAAAGTGAGCAAAATTTAACAAAATTTCAAAAAACCAACTTTTTTTGCAACATAGCTCTAAAACTTTATAATTACTTTGAATATGAATTGATATATAAAATTGTATAAATCTGGATATATTAAAGCATTACAAATGCTTAAAGATAAATACAAACAATTTGTAATGTTTGACTATAAACGCAAAACAATTAATGGTAAAAAGACAAAAATTAAATTTAATAGACCTAATTATCTTGCTATCCATCATGATTTAGCAATTTGTTTTCCATCATTATATTTAGATTATGCTGGGTGATATCGATATTTTCCTAAGGTAAATTTTTCAAAATATTTAACTTATTGTAATATATTTGAACACTATGTATTACATGTATTGATTAGATTAACACCAAAGAAATTCATTGATGAAAAATATTTTTTTGAAAAATATAGAACTGATTTAACTAAAATTGAAATCAAAAAAATGCTTAATGTAAAGCATAAAAGAGAACAAAGTCAATATTGAAATAAAAGAGATTTTGCTGGTTGAAGTGGGATTTATAAGCAAATATATCAAATTTTTCTTATTTATTATCAAGATTATTATCCATTAAGAGTATATAAAAATTATATGCATTCTCTTAAGGAAAAAGATTACAAAGACTTTACAGAATTTTGAAATTATCTGCCAAAAGAATTCAGAGAGCAACAAAAAGAAATTAATGACTTTTATGACAACAAGAATTTTGATGTAAATAATTCACAAAAGAAGAAAAAAATTAGTAAAGAAATGCCAGCTGGTAAATTAATAAATAATCTTGTCAATGTCTCAGATTTTAATTACTCATTATGTAAAAGATGAGATGGTAAGGAATTATTTGACAAAAATGGTAATTTTAATTTAGAAAAGAAATGTCGAACAAATCATCGAAACTCATTAATGCTTTTTACTAATAGCATTAACGCTGAACTATTTATTAAGTTTTTTTCTAAAGATCAAGAATTTTTTAATAGTGATCAAATTAAAAATATCATAAAAAACAGCAATAAATTAAAATGTCTATTATCTAAAATTAACAATCCTGCAAATTTTATTCAATTCATCCGCGAATTAGGTGGTTGCTTATATGGATGCCCTCCTGGACAAACGCTTGCCTATAATGACCTAATAAATTTTGTTACAATATTACCTGTAATTGTTAAAAAGCCTACTATTCTTTATGCAGGTTCTAATGAAATTAGAAAATATTTGTTAAAAAATAACTTACCTATTCCTAATACTTGAGAAATTCCTAATAATTTGTCTAAAAAAGATAAAATTCTATGGAGAAAAAATGCCATAGCTTTTAAAAATAAAAAAATAAATTGTAATTTAATAGATTACTTAAATAATAAAAATAAGTAAAGGAAATAGTAATTAATACTTTTGATAATTTATATTAGGTAGAATAGTTTTAAATAATTTATATTGCAATTCATAAGATGAGAAAATTATGTTTAACACAAAATACAATTATTTCATCAACAAATTTAATATCGTTTCTATATAATGATTTGAAGTCACATTTAAATTTTTCTTTCAAGAACTTTTGATTTTAGTTAGTCGAATATTAAAAATTATATCTATTTCCAATAAATAATCATTCTTTCTCAATTATTTTTGTTGTTTTAATTTTAATTGATTAATTGTTATTAATAAATTTTTATATGTGGTATCAATATTATGATTTATATATTTTAACAGACATATAAAACCTATTTGAATTTTATTAAGCTCAATTTGCGTTGCTTCGGTTTTACCATGTAAAATTTTTGAAGCAATCTTGATTGCACTTTTAATGAATTTTTTATCATTAGATTCAATGTTTTTACATTCGGATGCAATTAAATTAATAAGCTCATCATATCCTTTATATTTGTCTGGATATTCAAGTGTTTTAATTTTATCACGGCCACACATTTCTTTAGCGATATGGACAACAAGAAACCTTAGTATTGCTGACATTGATAACTTCATTTCATTATCACATGCTATTAAATATTCCTTTAATTCAGGGAATTTTACATTAATGGTTGAGTTTAAATAAATTTCCTTTATTCGTTTGTTTGATTTAACACGTTTAAATGATATATGACCAATAGATAAAACTTTTTCATTCTTAAAATTAAAAAGTTGTCACTCATTTATACCTCTATAATGAAGTTGACGAAAATTATAATTTGATTGAAAAAAAGCATTGAGTGGATCACCAGAGCCATATTTTAATGTTATATTAACATTGTCAAAATTAATTTTGTCATCATAATAACTATCTGAAGAATTTAAACTGTATAAACCAAAAGTATGGGAAATATTGTTACTTATATCATATAGTCGTTTATTACATTTATATACTAAATCAAAATCGGAAATTGATTCTTCAAGAACTAATTGAATTTCTCGTTTTTCTTCTACGTACTCTAAATTGTTAAATTTTTCATCTCAGATTAATTTAATTAGATTAATATTTTGATTAGCAACTATAGTGTACTTTTCAAAAGTGTAGTTAAATAGATTATATTGAAAATCTTTTTCAACAGGTAATAAACATAAAGATTGAATATCATTATTTTTTAGTTCCATCATCTAATATATTTTAACAAGAGACTAAGTAATATTTTAATATAGCATATTTAATTGAAAAGAAGTAATATATAATATACAAAAATGGATAAAAAATCAAAAGTTCTTAAATACAAAGTTGTAAATACCAATATTGATAAAAAGTTTATTGGTAAAAATTTAGATTTAGAAAGAGTTAAAGCTAAAGGTGGTCCTGGTGATGGTGGAAGAACGTCTGGTTCTAAAAATAAGATTACTTTAGCTAAATTAGCTGAACAAATGGCGGATTTAACAAAAACAGTTAAAGATGGATTTACTGAACAAGCTAAATTTAATAAGTCTATTCGTGAAGATTTGAATAGAATAGTTAAGTTAAATAACTTAAAACATTAGTCTGTTCTAAAATATAGAAAATATGAACAAAAATTTGAATAATTTAAATTGAATTAATGTTATTTCATCTGATGTAAAACGAATTGCATTTAAAAATAATTGCATTTATGTTGAATTTCATAAATATAACCGTATTGGCCATTATTTAAATTGCACAAAAGAAGAATACAACACTTTTCTTAATGCTGATTCAAAAGGTACTTTTGTTTACTACTATCTTAGAGTTAATAAAAAATATATTAGAGATAATTATTAATAAAACCCATCATAAAACAACGAATTATAACCATAAAGAGAATTAACAACAAAATTATTAACAAGCAAATTTAAAAATAACCATTATTACTTAACAAAACAAAAACTATGATTGAAAATGTGATAAGACTAAAAAACAAAAAGGTAACAAACAATGCAAGGATTGTGGCATATATAGGACCCAAAGGATGTTATCAAACAACAACTGCAATAGAGATTGCAAATCATAATCCAAAACACAATATTTTATTTGTTTCATTAGAGATGAGTCCAATTCAATTATCTAAAAGAATAACAAATAAGAATGTAGATATTAGCGACAAAATGGTATGAGATGGAAAAATTTTAAATAATTATGATGTAATAATTATTAACAATATAGAATTATTATCAAAAAACCAAACAATCAAATGACTAAACACAGCTAAAAAACTGAAGAACGATTGCAAAATAAATACATGTATGTTCACACATTTAATTTCAAATAAAGAAGATATTAATTATTACAAAAGCCGACAAAACTCTCAATATATAAAAGAAATAGCCGACAAAGTATGAATCTTGAAAAAAGATGATGATAATGATAACAATATACTTTTCAAAATCGAAAAAAGTAATTTTGAAGAATTAGACGATTGTTGATATTATATGTATAAAATGGAAAATGGAAAATTAAAAAAGTGTTTATGAGAAAAAGTGTCATAATACACATGTTATGTAAATAGCATTTAAATATTAACATTGTGGTTATAAAGAATCAATTTCTATATCACGTACAACTTATGTTTTGTGTGGCATTACAGTTGTTGGCATTATTCCATAACTAATTTGATATACTAAAAAAACAAAACGTCCTAAATGTAAGACTCAAATGCAAAGAATAATAAATATTAACCCTGATTAAATAAGATGTAGATTTAATAAATAAATATTAATTTTGTCAAAACAAGAGTGTATCCTAGTTGGATACATTTTTTGGAGCTATGTTGCAAAAAAGTTGGTTTTTTGAAAAAAATTGGAAAAGTATATATGTATATAAATATACATATATATTTTTTGAAATTTTGTTAAATTTTGCTCACTTTTTGCAACATTACTCTAATATTTTCCCTGCTTGATATTATTATAATTGAGTACAAAGTAAATTCATATAAATTTTAGTTTTGAAAGCAAATTAAAAATATTACTAAAAATAAAAAACTCACAGTTGATTAATCTGTGAGTTGATACTAAAACTTTTAATTTTCAGTTCCAGTATTAGTAAATAAATTTATTTTTTGAAATAAAACCACGAAGGAGTTAAAATTCTAACAAAACAAACGAAATACTAATATAACTACGAACTTAGCGACACAATATGGAGCGGGTAATCGGAATCGAACCGACATTAATAGCTTGGAAGGCTATAGTTCTACCACTGAACTATACCCGCGGAAATGGTGCTGAAAGAGGGACTTGAACCCTCACGGTATTTCTACCACAGGATTTTAAGTCCTGTGCGTCTACCATTCCGCCACTTCAGCATGGTGTCCCACCGGAGACTCGAACTCCGGACCCCTTCATTAAAAGTGAAATGCTCTACCACTGAGCTAGTGGGACATAATGGCTGGGTAGGGTGGATTCGAACCACCGCATGTCAGAATCAAAATCTGATGCCTTACCGCTTGGCTACAACCCAAGATGGTGGACAGAAGTGGATTCGAACCACTGAAACCGTGGGTGGCTGATTTACAGTCAGCTGCGTTTGGCCGCTTCGCTATCTGTCCAAATAATACTTCATAAATGGTTTAACCCTACAAAGCATTAGTATTATATAAAAACAAAATTAGAAAGTGTAAAAAATTAATTTTTAATCTTTAAGATTTTAACTCTGTAAGGGTTATCAATATTTCTAACTTCCACTACAGCTTTAACGCCTCTTCCTAACAAAGCTTGTGCTAATGGAGACATGTTTGAAATCTTATTGTTGTCTGGGTCAGCTTCAACTTCACCAACAATCTCATACTCATATTCTTCGTTGTCTGACAAATCCAAAATTTTAACTTTAGAACCTACTTTAACTTTTTCATTGCTAGTTGTATCATTAGCTTCGTTAATAAGTTCGTAATTAGTTAAAATGTTTTTAATTTCTTGAATTCGTTTTTCAATTTCACCTTGTTGATTTTTAGCTGCATCATAATCAGCGTTTTCACTAAGGTCGCCTTGCTCACGAGCTTCTTGAATTGCTTTAATAATTTCAGGACGCTTAACATCAATTAATTCTCTAAGTTCAGCGTTTAATTTTTCTAATCCTTCTTCTGATAATAAGATTTTGTCGTTTTTATTTTCGTTTGCCATATATGTAAATTATATATTTAACTTTGAAAATACAATCATTAGTGTCTTGAATTTGTCAAACAAATTTAGATAAATTGTTAAGACAAACAAAACTGTATAATATTTCCAACTTAAATATGAAGCAGATAATCAACTATAATGCAATCAAATCAAAACTAGAGAAAAATGGTCTTGAAATTGATGATATTAGATTACTTAAGGATTGTTTAAAAAATATTAATTACAACCTAATAATGGGAGCCTTTAGTTCTTTCTTTTACATAAATCCTGAAAAAAAGAAATATGATCCTGATGCTTCTATATCACAAATTATTGAGTTGTATCATTTTGACTGTGAACTAGCTTACAAACTCCTTTACTATGTGCTTAAGATAGAAAAGAAATTAAACACATTAATCGCTTATGAAATTATTAACCAATACAAACTTGAAGATCATTGTTTATTAAAAATAAACAAAAACATTCTATGTAATAAAATTTTTCCAAATATAAAGTTAATCAACCCACCAATTTCATATGACAACTTTATCCATTTGTTAACAAAATATTGTTCAACAAACACTTCAACAAAAAATTACAAAAACAAAAAGTCAACTAATGTGATTAATATGTGAAAAGAATTACCATTAGATTTAATGTGCTTATCATGGAGCTTTTCAACTACTTTCAATGTGTTTATTGCTTTAGATGATGAAGTAATCAATAAAATTGTTCGTAACTTTGATGTTGACATCACTACAAATTCTGGTTTTATTGATTTCATTAAAAGCATCTTGCACATTCGTAATTTAATTTCACATAATTATGTGATATTTAATTCGGAGGTTAAACAATCATCTGGATTAAATGATTTGTATGAAACTATTTTCAATAAACACATTGAAGAGATGGACTTAACAAAATTAATCAAGATGATTGAATATTTTACTGATGATTATAGTCTTGGTAAATGAATTAAAATGAAATTGAGCAAACTAAATATTAAGAAAAAGTTCAAACAGAAAATAACACTTTAATAATTAAACTACTTGCTTTTTAATACATTTATTAATTAAAAATATTTTTCAACATAATATAATATATTGTGTGCTTGCTATCAAACCCATACTTTTCCAATTTAATACAAGGAAAGGATAAATATGAAAAAAATAGAACAAAAATTTAACAAAAAACGATATTTAGAATTAAAGAAACTTTTAAAGAATTCTTATTCACCTTATTCTAACTTTGCAACTGCAGCAATTGTTTCTACTGACAAGGGTGAATTCCCAGGTGTAAATATTGAAAATTCAAGTTTTGGTGCTACAATTTGTGCTGAAAGAGTTGCAGTATTTAATGCCATTCTTAACAGAGCAAAGAAATTTTACAAATTAGATTTGATATCTAATTCTGTGGATAAAAAAGTTTTTCCATGTGGTCAATGTTTACAAGTTATGAGTGAATTTTTTGACCTAGAAACACCAATTAATGTTTATACATTTGATGGAAAATTCATTCCTTACACACTTAAGGAATTTTTACCATTCATTTTCAAGAAACGAATAATTGATGATGTCAATTCAAAGAAAGCAAAATAAATATGAGTATCAAAGATATTAAGAACAAGATTTACACAGATTGAAAAAATCTAAAGAACATCTCCAAAGAATTAAAAAATGATTTAGATAAAATTTCTTTGGAAGAAATTAAAGCTTTTTTCAAAGACGAGAAGATGCATTTTGGCACTGCTGGAATTAGAGGTGTTATGGGAGCTGGAACTCATAAAATGAACATTTACACATACCAACAAATGGCAGAGGGATATGCAAGATACATCAATAAACACTTCCCTAAAAATCCGAGTGTTGTTATTGGTCATGATAACCGTATTAATTCTGATTTGTTTAGTTTAGTTTGTGCAAATGTACTTACTACATTTGGAATTAAAGTTTACTTATTTAAAAACAATCATTTAACACCTACCCCTATCATTTCATTTGCAATTAGATTTCTAAATGCTAGCGGTGGAATTATTGTTACTGCAAGTCACAATCCGAAAGAATATAATGGGTTTAAAGCATATAATCCAGATGGCGGACAAGTTTTACCTGATGTTGCTGCTGAGATTGAAAAATACATGCCAAAAAACGATTCATTAGTTCACAATATATATATTGGTAGTGCTAAATTACTTCGTGAAATTGATGAAAAAGTAATTGATGTATATTATCAAGAAGCTAAAAAAGCTTTAGTAAATCGTGATATTATTAACTTTAAAAAACCAGAACCAATTATTTTAACAACTCATCATGGTACTGCTAGCAATTACTTGCCTAAATTTTTAAAAGAATTAAACTTTAATGTTATTCCTGTAAAAGAACAATGTTTTGTTAATTCTGAATTTGTAAACTCACCAAGTTCAAATCCTGAATATTTTGATTCATTTAATTTAAGTATTAAATTAGCAGAAAAAGAAAAATCATCATTATTAATTGGTGTTGATCCAGATGCTGACCGTATGGCTGTTATGATTAAACATAACAAAAAATGAAGATTAATCACTGGAAATGAAATGGGAATTATTTTCACTCACTATATACTAAATAATCGTAGTTTTGATCGTAAACCTTTCATTGTTAGTAGCTATGTTTCAACAAACTATATTGATATGATTGCTAAGAAATTTAATGCCAATGTACACCGTACAGGTACTGGTTTTAAATGGATGGGTAATTATGTAAGCTTACATGATGGCAATGAAAACTTTGTTGTTGCATTTGAAGAAGCAATCGGAGCTTTAAATACAAATATCAACCGTGATAAAGACTCATTTACTGCTAGTGCATTAGCACTTGAAATCAATTATTTCTGTAAAGCTAATGATATGGATATCATTGACTATTTAGAGAGAATCATATTCAGAGAATATGGTACTTGATTTGGTAGAACAGATTCTTTTGTAATCAAAGGTTTAAATTGAAAATCAATCGTTGAAAACAAAATGAAATTTTTTGAAAAATACAACAAAAAAGAAGTCTGTGGATATAAAATTAAGAAAATTTCATTTAATAAAATTGGTGATTGTTTAGAATGACAATTAGCAGATAATTGTTGAATCAAATTCCGTAAGAGCGGAACTGAACCAAAGATGAAAGTTTACTATGAGTTGTACAACAAACCTCTTTCTAAACTAGCTAATGACTATACTACATTACATAAATTTTTTGCTAGCATCATTGAAGTTTAGCTTCTAAAATAACGAAGTCAAGTTCGTTTAACTACATAAGTTGTTTTAATATAGAATAATTATGTGTATTAATATATGTTAATACCATTTTTTCAATAGGAGAAATAAATGAAGAAATTAATCAATAAAGTTGAAGACATTGTACAAGAAATGTGTGATGGTATTGTTGCAAGCAGCAACAAAAAACTTAGAAAATTAAAAGACTGCAATGTTATTGTTCGTAAAAAAATTGATACCAACAAAGTTGCTTTAATTTCTGGTGGTGGTAGTGGACATGAACCTGCACATGCTGGATATGTTGGTAAAGGAATGTTATCAGCTGCAGTTTGTGGTGAAATATTCACTTCACCAACACCTGACATGATTTTAAATGCAATTACTGCATGTAATTCGCAAAAAGGAACGTTATTAGTAATTAAAAATTATACTGGTGACGTTATAAACTTTCAATTAGCTCAACAAATGGCTCAAGCTCAAGGATTGAATGTTGACTATGTAATTGTCAATGACGACGTAGCTTTAGCTGATTCTACAGCAACTACAGGCCGTAGAGGTATTTGTGGAACAATTTTGGTTCATAAATGTGCTGGAGCAATGGCTGAAACAGGAGCTAGTTTAGCTGAAGTTAAACGTGTTGCAGAAAAAGTTATTGCTAACACAGCAACAATCGGTTTAGGATTAGATGCATGTATTGTTCCGGCTATTGGCAAGAAAAACTTTGAGCTTGGTGAAAATGAAGTTGAAATGGGTTTAGGAATTCACGGTGAACCAGGAGTTCATAAAGAAGAAATGAAAAAAGTTGATAAGTTTGTAGAAGAAATGTTTGAAGCTATCAACAAACAATTAAAACTTCAAAAAGGTGATAAAGTTGCAGTAATTGTTAACGGTATGGGAGCTACACCTTTAATGGAGCTTTATATTGCTGCTCGTAAAACTCAAAAAGTTATCAAGAAAGCAAAAGCAAAAATTGAATTTATGATGACAGGAAATTTCATGACTGCTATCGATATGGCAGGAATGTCAATAACTGTAACTAAATTAGATGATGAATTAGTAAAACTATTAAAAGCTAAGACGAACGCTTTAGCTTTTAAATAAAAACTATTGAGGTATTATTATGAAAATCGCAAAATATATCAATACCATTTATAATGAGCTTAAAGAAAATATGGATAAACTTAATGCATTAGATGCAGCTATTGGTGATGGTGACCATGGATCTAATGTTTGTCGTGGTTTTAAAGCCATATTGGATGAAGAAACTTCATTTACAGAAACGACAATGATTGGGAATGACTTTAACAAATGTGCTAGTATTTTGATGGCAAAAATTGGCGGAAGTAGTGGACCGTTATTGGGGATTTGTTTCATGAATATGGGAATGGTACTTAAAGACAAAAACAAGATTAAAAATAGTGACTTTTACACAGCTTTAGAAAAAGGTATTAATGGAATTAAGTTGTTAGGTAAATCAACAACTGGTGAGAAAACAATATTAGATGCACTTGTTCCTGCATTAGCTGCTTTTAAAGAAGCTGATGACAAGCCTTTAGCATTTGCTAAAGCTGCTGAATTAGCCGAAAAAGGTGCTAAAGATACAATTCCAATGTTAGCCACAAAAGGTCGTGCTTCTTATCTTGGTGAACGTTCAATAGGTCACCAAGACCCAGGAGCTACGAGCATTGCTTTAATCTTTAAAGCTTTGGCTAATACTTAATAAAATACTTGAGGAAAAATTATGGTAAACATTTTATTAGTATCGCATTCACATCAAATAGTTAAATCAGTTTATGAATTCATGTTAGAAATGAAAAATAATGATTTCATGTTTGACTATGTTGGTGGGATTGAAAATGGAAAACATTTCGGAACTAATCCAATGGAAATCCAAGAAAAAATTACAAACATGACTAAAGATCGAGAACTTGTAATCATTTATGATTTAGGTTCATCATTAATGAATACAGAAGTTGCTCTTCAATTAGTTGGTAAAGAAATTGCCGAAAAAACACAAATTATTACTTGTGCGTTCCTAGAAGGAACATTAGTAGCTATAAGTAGTAATAATGGTGATATTAATGCAAAACAAATGAATGAGTTGGTGGAATTACAATGCAAGATAAACAAATAAATTTAGAATTTGATTACAAATTCATCCCTGCTAAAAAGGAAAAAAAAGGTACCATTTTATTTATCCATGGTTTCTGTGTAGATTACAAATATTTTGTTTGTGATCAACAAGTTGCAGAACACTATGATTTCTATGCTTTGAACTTACCTGGACATGGTCAAAAAAATAAAGTTCAACCAATTAAACAAGCAATGAAATCATCATTCAATTTTGATTACATGTCAGATTATGTAATCAAATTTATTGAAGAGATGAAACTAAATGACATCTACTTAATTGGTCACTCAATGGGTGGAGCTATTGTTTCACTAGTTGCGATAAAAATGCCTGCAAAAATTAAAAAGTTAGTTTTAGTCAGTCCAATGAATTTTGCAAGTCTTTATACTGGAATAATTTTCTTAACTAAATTTTTTCCAAAAAAAATGGCAGCAAAATTAAAGTTGCTAAAATATCTTTACAAAGATGTTTCTCTTTATATTAACAATAAAGAGTGAATGAAGATGAATGAAGACCAATTAAAGTTTCAGCTGGACAACTACAAGCAAATGAAGTATTTAGGTAAAAAAGTTATGTCTTCTTTAAGCACATTATCTAAAGTTCACAAAGCACAAAAACAATTAAAAGACGAAAGCACAATCCTAATGCTTGGAGTTTGTGATGGTATTGTTCCATATAAACAAACTAAACGCAATTTTGAAAAACATCATCCAAACATGAAAATTGTTACATTTGACAATTCAGGACATTTGTGTTTTGAAGAAGAAACAGCAAAATTTGTTGAAGAGCTTTACAATTTTTTAGCTAAGTAATCAAAAATATATACTATCAAAAACTATTTAATATTCTCTAACAATATCATATCGCTAATAAGTACCATTTTTGGTACTTATTTTTATTAAAATTTTTATTTAAAATATGTGAAGTATAGTTTAAAGCGCCAAATTAATTAAACTTAATTAATTATATCTTTCCTTTGCTGAATGATATCCTAAAGTTTCCGATAAATCTCATTATTTTTTTTAATTTCATTATCAATTTCATCTTGCGATATTGTGGAAAAATCAAAACCTATTGGATAAATCTTTCTAATTAATCCATTAAAATTTTCAACACCACCTTTTTCTCATGAAACATATGAGTGGCAAAAATATACATCAATATCATCTTTTGCGTTATATATTTATCTTTTAAATCTTTTTCAATCATAAAACTTTAAACCATTATCAGTTGTAATTGACTTGATATTTACACCATAAATTAATTTGTCAACACTTTGCAAATATCTTAGTGTTTTGGTGATGGTTTTAGCTTCTTTACCATATATTTTTATTGTCATATAAATCTTTGATTTTCTTTCATATAATGTTAATATATTAACATTGCTCTTTTTATTACCTATGACTAAATCCATTTCTCAATGACCAAATTTTTTGTTTTGATTAATGTATTCTGGTCTTTCTGAAATAAAAACACCATTTTGTCTTTTGCAGTAATTTCTAGTCCGATATTTATGTTTTCGCTTTCGTTTTAAATGACTACGATTGATCAACAAAACATTTTCATTATTAATGTATGAATACAATGTCATAGCTGAAATCGGTTGTTCAATTTCACCATTTAGATAAGCTAATTTACTTTTTCCAGGAATTGCTTTTAGACTTTGTTTGTTATTGAGTTCATTTTTAATGAATTCTCACGTTTTTCAAATTTTAAAATCTTTGTTTTTGCTTATTCTTAGATTTGTATTTTTTGATTCTCTGCTTCTTTTTAGTTGAAATGCTAGTGAATTAATGTCAATTAGTCATTTTCAGTTTACAATGTTTCATCAATGATCAGTTGTGCCAAATATTGGTTTTAAAATAGGCTTATTACAAATTAATGATTCAAGTTTTCTTCTTTCTCATTGTGAAAGATGTTTATAATAGTATTTGTTCATTTGACTCCTCAAATTAAAAAATTGTTTGTTTAATTAATTGGGCACTTTGGGGTATACTTATCCTTTTTATTTAAAATAATAAGTATTTTGATTAATATGGATTTATAAATATAAAATATTTATGTAAATTAATTTTTTGAGGTGTAAAAATAATATGTTTAACAACAAAAATAAAATTGCTTCTGTATATGCATATGAAGTATTAGATTCACGTGGTTTCCCAACTGTTGCTTGTAAAGTAACACTTAAAAACGGTATTGTTGGAAAAGCAATGGTACCATCTGGTGCTTCTACAGGTGAAAGAGAAGCATTAGAAATGCGTGATGGTGATAAAAAGCGTTACAATGGTAAAGGTGTATTAAAAGCTGTTGGTAACGTAAATAAAATCATTTCCTTAGCATTAATTGGACAAGATGTAACTTGTCAAAAAGAAATTGATGACATTATGCTTAAATTAGATGGCACAGAATTTAAAACAAAATTAGGTGCTAATGCAATATTATCTGTAAGTTTAGCTTGTGCACATGCTGCTGCTAAAGCATGCAACAAACCTTTATATCAATACATTAGACAAAACATTTTATTAAATAAAAACGAAATCTATGATATGCCAGTTCCAATGTTAAATGTTATTAACGGTGGTGCTCATGCAGACAACACAATTGATTTCCAAGAATTTATGTTTATTCCAGTTTCAGCTAAATCAATTCATCAAGCTTGTCAAGTAGCAAGTGAATGTTTCCATGCATTACAAAAAATATTAAAGGATCGTCATGATTCAACTGGTAAAGGTGACGAAGGTGGATTTGCTCCAAACTTAAAAACAGCAGAAGAAGCATTAGAATTAATGGTTTCTGCTATTAAAGCTGCTGGATATCATCCAGGAATTGATAAAGATGTTGCTATTTCTTTAGATGTAGCTGCTAGTGAACTTTATGATGCTGACTCAAAGAAATATGTGTTTAAAAAAGCACTAGAAGCTAAAGTTTGAGATAAAATAAAAGCAGTTAAATCAACTGATCAAATGATAAACTACCTAAAAGAATTAGTTGCTAAATACCCAATTATTTCAATTGAAGATGGTTTAAGTGAAAATGATTGAGAAGGATTTGCTAAATTAAGAAAAGACATTGGTAACAAAATTCAAATTGTTGGTGATGACTTATTCTGCACAAACCCTAAGATTTTAAAACAAGGTATTGAAAAGAATGTTGCTAATGCAATTCTAATCAAATTAAACCAAATTGGTTCACTATCAGAAACTATTGAAGCAATCTTAATGGCTAAGAAAGCTGGATGGAATGCTGTAGTTTCTCACCGATCAGGAGAAACTGAAGATACAACAATCGCTGATTTAGCTGTTGCACTAAATGCTGGTCAAATTAAAACTGGCAGTATGTCAAGGAGTGAAAGAATTTGCAAATACAACCGTTTAATGGAGATTGAAGATGAATTAGGTCTTCAAGCTAAATATCGCGGTGCTGGTGCTTTTGCAAACATCCAAAAATAATTAATTATGAGAAATAGAAAAATAAAAAAAGTTGCTATTTTAGCATCAGGTGGTAATTCACCTGGTATGAACAATGTCGTTATTACATTAGTGAGAAAATGTCGTTACTATGGTATTGATGTAAGATTAATTAACAATGGTTTTACTGGTTTATTAGATGATGATTTTACTAAACCTGATTTACAAATGTTAAGTTATTTCTATGCAAATGGAAATATCTTAATTGGTAGTTCACGCTGTTTACCATTCCGTAGACTTCGTTATCAAAAAAAGGCATATAACATTTTAAAGAAACATGCAATTGATTGTTTATTTGTAATTGGTGGTGATGGTTCATATCGTGGAGCTTTATCACTAAAGAAATTAGGTATGCATGTTATTTGTTTGCCCGGAACAATTGACAATGATATTGCTTCTACTGAAAAAACCATCGGTTTTTCTACAGCATTAAATGGTATTGTTACAAATATTGATTCAATTCGTAATAGTTTTGATTCACATTTAGGAATTTGTATTGTTGAGGTTATGGGACGTAGATTTCCAGACTTAGCAATAAATGCTGGTATTGCTACACAAGCAGAAGCAATTATTACTGTAGAAAATGTATTAACAACAAAAGAAATTATTGATATTGCTAAAGAAACATGAAAGAATAAACACCGTTCTTGCATTATTGTTGTAACTGAAAAAATCTATGGTAAAAATGGTTTACCATCTTTGGAAAAAATTGCTAATGATATTGAAAATGAAACTGGAAGAATTGCTAGAGTAGCGGTATTAGGCTACACTCAAAGAGGTGGAATTCCAACTGCTGGTGATCGTAATTTAGCTAGTTGAATGGCTTCTTATGGTCTAGATTTAGCTATTAGCGACCCTAATGAAAGCTACACAATTGATTACATTGGATCAAGAGTAACTCATACCCAAATTAATCGAGCTGTAGCTTTACCTAAAAAATCAGTCAATATTAAATTGTTAAAAGAATTTAACAAATACTGTAAATTCTAATTTAATAAACGTATGCAAAATTTAAGTAAAAAGTTTTTTAAACGTACAAAAATTGTTAGTACATTCGGTCCAGCAATCACTAGTGATATTTTATCACTTAAAGATTTAGAAGATCCATCGAAAAAAGAAGTGGTTGCTGAAGTATATGACCGTGTTCAAAAATTAATTGAATCAGGAATGAATTGTGCCCGACTTAATTTTAGTCATGGTACACACGAAGAACAATTAGTTAGGATTAAAATCATTCGTGATGTTGCTGCAAAATTAAAAAAGAACATCGCCATCATGTTAGACACTAAAGGTCCTGAAATTCGTTTAGGTAAATTTAACCAAAAGAAAGTGGAAGTAAGAATCAACACTCAAGTTGATGTTTACACTGTTAATGATGTTATTGGTGATTCTAATCATTTCAGTGTTAAAGCGACAAGTGATGGATACAACATGATTAATGATGTTAAAGTTGGTTCTTCAATATTGGTTGACGATGGTAAATTAAAATTAGTTGTAACTAATATTGATAAAGAAGCAAATATTATTCATACCATTTCTGAAAATTCCCATGAAATTTCAGAAAAGAAGCGAATTAACTTACCTGATGCAAATTACACAATGCCATTTTTATCTGATAAAGATAAAGAAGACATTAAATTTGCATGTGATAATAAGTTAGACTTTATTGCTTTATCATTCGTTAATAGTGCTGATAATGTAAGAGAAGTTCGTGAAATTTTAGTTCAAAATAATTTTCCAAACATTCAACTTATCAGTAAGATTGAAACTAAAAATGCTATCAACAAATTAGATGAAATTATTGCTGCAAGTGACGGTATCATGGTAGCTAGAGGCGATTTGGGATTAGAAATCCCTTATTATGAAGTACCTTATTGAGAAAAGCAAATTATTCGTAAGTGTCGTTTCACAGGAAAAACAAGTATTGTTGCTACCCAAATGTTAGATTCTCTAGAACACAACATTCAACCAACTAGAGCAGAAGTTACTGATGTATTTTTTGCTGTAGAACGTGGTGCTGATGCAACAATGTTGTCTGGTGAAACTGCTAATGGTGAATTCCCAGTTAATGCTGTTGAAATAATGTCAAACATTGATGTTAAATCAGAAATTTTATTTGACTATGAACGAGCTATTGATGTTTATTTCCCGAAAACTAAATTCCCAAAATATGCAAAACGAACAGCAACGAGAATTGCACGTAATCTCCTTCCTAGTGGTGAACAAATCAACCCACAATTTAAATACAATGCTCTAATCTTATTTTCTGATGATAAATTGCTTACCAGAGCAATTTCTAACATTAGACCAGCAGCAACAATTATCTTAGTTACTAGTGAACCGGAATTGTTAAAATTCTACGCTGTTCATTATGGAATTCAAACATATTATGTTGATGATTTAAATGAAGCTAAAGAAAATTATAGAGATGTTGCTGAAGATGCTTTGAACAATATCTTCGGTAGTCAAAAATCTGCAATTGTTTATTTCAATAAAAGATTCCATAAAATATAATTTACTTTTCTAAAAACAAAAAATTTACATCACCTAGGCAAAACCTAAAAGATATAAATTTTTTAAAATAAAAAACGACTCCAAGAGTCGCTTAATATGGTGGTTTCGGACAGAATTGCACTGTCGACA
>Ga0256407_10006962_pt1 | contig 17245 bp, 18 predicted proteins | sample RumenRJG_04DNA_FD_193489 | JGI IMG/M metagenome (GOLD analysis project Ga0256407, IMG submission 193489) | Bovine rumen microbial communities from Lethbridge, Alberta, Canada - RJG_04 | ecosystem: Host-associated > Mammals > Digestive system > Stomach > Rumen | place: Canada: Alberta...
ACCTCCACGTGTTCTGTAGTGTGTCAGCGCTGCAGGATAAGATTAGCAGGAGGAAGGAAAAGGCGAAAGACCGCAGGGATATTTTCATGACCCCATTGGTGCCTTTCGCCGGAAAGGCGGACTATAATAATGAAAGAGAAAGAAACTGACGATCTCCGCAGCCGCATACTCGACGAGGCCGCGAAGCAGTTCGACCGCAAGGGCATCAAATTTACAATGGATGATCTTGCGCATGCTTTGGGTATGAGCAAAAAGACCATCTATACGGTTTTTGAGGACAAGAGATCCATCATGACTCAGACTATCGATCGCTTCTTTGATGACGCGCTGATAGAAGAGGAAATGATACTTAATGATGAGACTCTGTCTGTTCCGGAACAACTCCGTCAGATAATCGGATGCGTTCCCGAGCGTTATACGCAGAACGATCTGTCACAGCTGTATGTTCTGAAGGAGAAGTATCCTTCGGTATACAGGCACTGGAAATTCTGCCGTGAAAACTACTGGGAAGGAGTCGCGGTGCTGCTCGATAAGGGCATAAAAGAAGGATCCATCAGGCCGGTATCACTGCCGATACTGAAGACCATGTTCCAGGCGACTATCGAACAGTTCTTCCAGAAGGATGTACTCATAAAGAATCACATCACTTACAGGGAGGCGCTTGCTTCTGTCGCTGACATCCTGGTCAACGGGATAATCATGAAGTAACAATCGGACCGGCATTACTCAGGTAAACAGCCTCCGAGAGAGGCATTTATAGAAATAGATATTGTAAGAGAAAGAGAGGGAAGAGTATGGCTAAAAAAGCTAAACAGCTGAGCCACGACGAGAAGATCTTCAAGCTTACGAAGATCGTCACTGACCGTAAAGAGATCCTCCTTGGACTCGAGAAGCCTTCAAAGGATTCTCCTGAGTACTGGGGATTTGACTGCGGATATCAGTACGTTGTCAGGAGATATGGCAAAGACATCGCGGAGGATTGTCTTGACACCGCTCTTGTTATGGGTAAGCGCAAGCCAAGAACATTCGCTAAGATGAAGGAACTGACCGGATACGATGATGAGCATCTGAAGACAGTTCTTGAAGCACTCGGACAGTATGGACTCGTAGAGTGGAACAACGAGAACGAGGACGGAAAGAATCCTCAGCACGAGAGACGCTACATCCTCGACCAGTTCGTACCGGGTTCAGCTGAGATCATGGTTATGAGAGATCAGATCATGTGCGAAACTCCTGAGATAGCTGACTTCTTCGAGAGAATGACTTATCTGCCTCTTGCCGGCATCACTCAGATGGTAGCACCTGGCGGTTCCGGAATCGGAATGCACGTCATCCCTGTAGAGAAGGCTATCCCTGCAGAGTGCGAATCGCTCGATATCGAGCACATCTCGTACTGGCTCAAGAAGTATGAAGGTCAGATCGGCCTCGGGATCTGCTCCTGCCGTAAGCAGCAGACAGAGAGAGGCGAGGGATCCGGAGACATCATGCAGTACTGGTGCATGGGACTCGGCGACTTCGCTGACTACTGCAAAGAGACCGGCATGGGCTATGACATCACTTATGAAGAAGCTCTCGAAGTGCTCGAGAAGGCTGAAGAAAAGGGATATGTACATCAGGTCACAAACATCGACGGCGCAAACAAGATCTTCGCTATCTGCAACTGCGCTGTAGGTGTCTGCAACGCCCTACGTACATCACAGCTCTTCAACACACCTAACCTGTCTGCTTCGCCGTACCGCTCAGAGGTTGACGCTGAGAAGTGCGTAGCATGCGGCAAGTGCGTTGAGGTCTGCCCTGCAGGCGCTGTCAGACTCGGACAGAAGCTCTGCACAAAGCACGGCGAGATCGAATATCCTAAGCAGGAGCTCCCTACAAACAATGTATGGCCTGAGGATAAGTGGAACTGGAACTACAAGAATGAGAACGGCGTCATCCAGACATGGCCTACGGGTACTGCGCCATGCAAGGCTGCATGCCCGCTCCATATAGCTATTCAGGGTTACATCGATATGGCTTCGAGAGGCGAGTATCAGGAAGCTCTCAAGCTGATCAAGAGAGATAACCCGTTCCCTGCAGTCTGCGGCGCTATCTGCCATAAGTACTGCGAGCTCGAGTGCACAAGAGGCACAGTTGACGAGGCTCTGGCTATCGATGATATCAAGGCATTCATCGCTGCCAAGGATCTCGAGGACGAGCACAAGTACATCCCGCCAATGGTCTCCACAACAAGAGAACCATTCGAGCAGAAGATCGGTATCGTAGGATCCGGCCCTGCTGGTCTGTCCTGCGCTTACTTCCTGGCTATCGAAGGCTACAAGCCTGTAGTATTCGAGAAGCAGGAGATGCCTGGCGGAATGATGACACTCGGAATCCCTAACTTCAGACTCGACAAGAAGGTCGTAAACGCTGAGATCGAGATCCTCAAGGCTATGGGCGTTGAGATCAGATGCGGAGTTGAAGTTGGTAAGGACGTAACATTCCAGTCGCTGAGAGAAGAAGGCTTCAAGGGCTTCTTCGTAGGAACAGGACTCCAGTCCTGCGGCAAGCTGGGAATCCCTGGCGATGACGCAGAAGGAGTAATCGGCGGCGTAGATTATGTAAAGAGCGTAACACTCGGCAAGGCCAAGAAGCTGAGCGGTGACGTAGTAGTCATCGGCGGCGGAAACATCGGAGCTGACGTTGCCCGTACAGCTATCCGTCAGGGAGCAAAGAGCGTACACCTGTACTGCCTCGAGTCCTATGACGAGATGCCTATGGGAGCTGAGGATCAGGAATTCCTCCAGAACGAGGGCATCGTTATCCATGACGGATGGGGCCAGACAGAAGTCGTTACAAAGGACGGCAAGGTTGCCGGCATCAAGTTCAGAAAGTGCCTCAGCGTAAAGAACGCAGAAGGCAGATTCGATCCTAAGTTCGACGACAACGAAACAACAGAGCAGGCCTGCAAGACAATCCTGTTCTCGATCGGCCAGAAGCCTGATTACGGCACACTGTTCGAGGGAACAAAGGTCGAGCTCAGCCCTCGCGGCATGATCATCGCAGACCCTGTCACACTGCAGACAGCAGAGCCTGACATCTTCGCAGGCGGAGACAGCGTAAGCGGACAGAAGTTCGTAGTAGACGCTCTGGCAATGGGACGCGAAGGCGCGGTATCACTGCACAGATTCGTCAACAAGGGCCAGCACCTGATGATCCACAGAAATACACGTCAGTTTACTCCTCTCAACAAGGATGACGTTGTTATTCCTGCAGCTGACTTCAGAAAGCCTCCTCGTCAGATCAGAGAGATCGATGAGGCAAAGAAGCTCACAATGGATTATGAGATCAAGCAGTTCAGCGAAGAGCAGATCAAGAAGGAAGCAGAGAGATGTCTCAAGTGCGGACGCAGCGTAGTTGACACCAACAAGTGCATCGGCTGCGGAATGTGCACAGTACAGTGCAAGTTCGACGCTATCCACCTCTTCCGTCTGCCTGATGGAGACAAGTACTCCAACATGATCCCTGCAGAGAAGAAGTTCCTTGGCATCGGCAAATACATGCCGTCCCGTGTTGCAGGCATCGTAAAGAAGAAAGTAGCTGGCAGATAAACAAGGTGGCAAGGGTTTAATGCACGAATTAGGACTTGTAAATTATGCAGTTAAAGAGGTAAGCAAGATCGCTGAGCAGAACAACGTGTCGCGGATCAAGTCCGTGACACTGGAGTTCGGCGAGGTCTCGGGCATCGTTACGGACTATCTCTACGATTACTGGAATTGGTATTCGAAAAAGTTTCCTATGTTTGAGGATTCCACTCTGTATTGCGAGGAGATACCGGCCGTAACATGGTGCGACAACTGTAAGATCCAGTATTCTACAGTTGCGTACGGCAAGACCTGCCCTCATTGCGGAAGCGGCCGCACCTGGCTGCTGCGCGGCAATGAGATGAGGATCAAGTCGATAGAAGTGTATGACTCGGATGACGCGTCATCCGCGGACGGCGGAGATATCGAAGCATCCGGAGAATACAAACCTCAGTGATCGGTACCTGTTTATTAAGGAGGCAATAATGACCAATAAGGAAATGCGCGACGTCGTAAAAGCGCTCAACGTCGAGCTGTTCAAGATGAACTATAAGGCCGGCGTCCGTCTGCCGAATCTCGAGGCCTTCCTGGCTGGAGATGATGATGCTTTCGCATATGATCCGAAGGCAAAGGACAGACTCGAAAAGATGCTCGAGCAGGAAGTCAAGGCCAGCAAGAAGAAATAGTCTTGCTCGGTAAGTGAATAGTAATCACAAGGGCCGCCGCCTTGCGGCATCCCCTTATGATAAGTCCGCAGTCATGTTCGTGGTTGAAAGTCCAGGCCAGATACGGGCAAAGGGACCCACGTAAGCAGCAGGCAGGAGGCCGCTGTGATCATGGCGTATCTTAGAAGTAAGTCCTCCGCAAAGCGGGTAAAGGCAGGTGTGGGGTCAAAGACCAGGTCGAGTGACTGCGGAAAACATCTTAAAAGGGGCAGCCGGCATTTGAAGACGGCCTTACGATGTGCTAATCATTAACAGAAGTCAGGGGGAAAACACAATGGCTATAATGAAAGATCCTACAATGGATATCCCGATGGAAGAACTTGAAATGATCCTTGCAGGTATTTCCGATGACGGAACGATCAGCAAGGAAGCTGAGAAGGCTCTTCTGGCACGTATAGAAGAGGGAAGATCCAGAGAATATATCAACACTATGGGAGAGGTCAAGAGACAGCTCAGATGCAAGCTCGGTCCTGTTGAGGGCAAGAAGCTCGCTGATGCCGTAGATAAGCTCTGGTAATCCGGAATTCTTAATAAATCAATATATTGTGTGCTTCTTCACATAAGGAGCACACATTTTTTGTGTATCTTGTGGTACAATAAGTTAGGAAATTATGACATCAGGAGGATAAGTGATATGAAGATCAACATTTCATCAAAAAATTATCCAATGAGCGACAAGCTCAGCGACTACATCGAAAAGAAACTGGCCAAGATAGGCAAATATTTTGACGAGGACACGACTGCGAATATCGTAGTTTCAAAGCTCAGGGATACTCCTAAGTTTGAGGCAACTATCAATGCGAAGCAGGCTGTACTCAGAGCTGAGATGGCAAATGACAGCATTTATGACGCAGTTGACATGGCCACAGACAAGCTTACAAATCAGATGAGCAAACTCAAGGGAAAGCTTGAGTCAAGATATAAGGAAAACAAGGCTCTTAAGCTCGAGTTCATTCCGGAACCGGAAGATGAAGACTTTGAAGAAGAAATGGCTATCGTAAGGAGAAAAGAGGTAGAACTCACTCCTATGGTGGCAGAGGAAGCCATCCTTCAGATGGAAATGCTCGGACATGACTTCTTTGTATTCCTCGACATGGATACAGATGATGTCAGCGTGGTATACAAGCGCAAAGGCAACGCTTACGGACTGATAGAAACAAAAAGATAGGAAATTTAAAGTATGGCAAATAACGACTGGGACCTCGACGATCTTCTGGAATTCCATTTTGACCGTGAGGTCCCGGGAAAAAGCAAAAAGATCGACGACATTGATGAAGACAGAAAGCTCTACGAAGAGCTGAGGAGACAAAGTAAGAGCAGCAATGCTCCTGCTTTTGATGTGCCCGAACCTCTGGGCAGCCACAAATGGATCGACGATGAAAGCGATATCTTCGCGCAGTACGATAAAGAGCATGCTTCTGCGCGCAGATCTGAAAAAGCTCCTGTAGAGGAAGTCAGTGAACATCCGCATCACAACATCCATGAGATAGAAGCTATCAAGCAGGCATCTCAGGAAGCTTACGACAGGTACAGAAGCAACTACACCAGAAATAAGAACAAAAAGATCAAGAAAGCCGGACGAAGAAGGGTAAATGGTTTCCACAGAGTGCTGACCACGATCTATATGATAGCCTTCGGCATATTCGCTGCTACAATGATATTCATGAATGTGCTGCCTTTCGGAATGGGCGCAGTAATGTTCGGGATCCTGATCCTTCTGAGTCTGGTCATCTTTATACAGACCCGCAGCAGAAAGAGCAAAAACTGGGGCAAGGTACTTGCTACACTGACAGCAATGCTGCTTATAGGGTTTTATGGAGTGGGAACTGCCTATGCTCTGGGAACTCTGTCGTTCCTGAGCGGCACCTCCGTAAAGAATGAAAGCGCTGTGTCCGATGTGACCAAGCACCCATTCAACTTCATCATCACCGGTATAGACGTAGACGGAACCATCGATACTGAGGGCAGGAGCGATGTCAACATGGTTGTGACTGTCAATCCGAAGACTCAGCAGATACTTATGACCTCTATACCGAGAGACTATGAGATATACATGCCTGACTTCGATAACGCGATGGACAAGCTGACGCATACCGGTTTCTATGGGGTGCAGACAACTATCGGGGCCGAGGAGCAGTTGTTCGACACAGAGGTCAACTACTATGTGAAGGTCAACTTCACCACAGTAGAGCGCTTTATCGACGCTGTTGGCGGAGTCGATGTCGAATCGGAGTACGAGTTCACTCCTACTAAACTGAAAGAGTGGACAGTACAGAAGGGCATGAATCACATGAACGGCAAGCAGGCGCTGGCTTTTGCCAGAGAACGCAAGGCGTTCATTGACGGAGACCATCAGAGGATAAAGAACCAGCAGCTGGTTTTCGAAGCGCTTATCAAGAAGGCTACGAGCAGCCGCACCATGATCCTCAGCTACAACAAGGTGCTGACGAGCCTGCGCGACTACTTCGAGATGAGCTTCAGCTCGCGCGAGATAAGGCGGCTCGTAAAGTTCCAGCTGGCGAAAGATCCTGACTGGAAGATATTCAAAAACACAGTAGTAGGCGGAGACGGCTCAATGCCGACTTACTCCACAGGCGGAGCGTACGCTTACGTAATGACACAGGATCCTGAAAGCATAGAGAACGCGAAGACTCTCATGAACGCCGTGCTCGAAGGAAAGGACCTTCAGACAGATGAAGAGGGCGTCGTGACAGTCGCCGCAGGCGAATAGAAACAGAGAAGGGCATACAGAAGGGTAAAAAATGCTTGATAATCTTATGGGAATCCTCATGAGCATAAAGCCGACGGATGTCATAGACATCCTTATTGTCGCTTACCTGCTGTACAGACTGCTTGGGTTCATAAAAGAGACCCGTGCACAGCAGCTGTTCAGGGGAGTCCTTTTGATTGTCGCCTTTTTCCTCATCTCAGAAGTATTCAACCTGAGCCTGCTCAACTGGCTGTTTACGAGACTCATCACCATCGGTCTCCTTGCTGTCGTGATACTCTTTCAGCCTGAGATACGAAGAGGCCTTGAGCAGATAGGGCGCAGGGGCGTTCTGAGCTGGCAGTTCAGGGACATGGGCAAGGAAGAGATGTACGCTACCGTGCATAAGATAGTCGATGCCGTAGATGACTTCTCTTCAACGCAGACCGGAGCGCTGATGGCGATCGAGCGCGAAACCATGCTCAGCGATATCAGCGAGAGCGGAGTCATAGTGGACGCCGAGATCTCGGTAAGACTTCTCGGGAATCTGTTCTACGAGGGATCGCCGCTCCACGACGGAGCCGTGATCATCCGCGGAGACAGGGTGCACGCTGCAAGCTGCGTTCTTCCGCTTACTGAAAGACAGAACATCGGAAAGAATCTTGGCACCAGACACAGGGCTGCGCTTGGGCTCAGCGAGGTGTCGGATGCATTCGTTATAGTGGTCTCTGAGGAGACAGGGGCTATTTCGGTCGCGCAGAACGGCGAGTTCAGACGCTTCCTCGATCTCAAAACGCTCGAGAAGATGCTCCTTGATATTTATCTGCCTTCAGCTGATGACCGCAACCTGCTTTCGAAGATCGGAATACTGAAAGGAAACAGGGGAAATGACTGACAGATCCAGAAGAATGATCAATATAATACTTTCTCTGATCGTCGCCACGGGAGCCTGGTTCTTTGTTGTGTATAATTACGACCCTATGACGAACGCGAGATATTCCGAAGTGCCTATCAAATATACCGGACTCGACACACTTGCTAACCGGGGATATGCGGTGGCAGGCACTAACTATAAACACGTTGAAGTGACGCTTCAGCAGAGAAGGGTGGATACGACCAGCATTTCGGCAGATGATATTTCCGTGACAGCGGATGTAAGCGGCCTGTCCACGGGCGAGAATACAGTCGCTCTTCGTGTCACGGGGCCGGAGGGCACGCACGTAAGAGACGTTTCCGTCAGGAATGTCAATGTGGAGATCGCGAGTGCCATGACTGTTGAGATGCCGATATCGGTCGAGTACTCAGGTGAACCTGAAGAAAACGCGGTGCCTCTCGTCGAGAACAAATCGGTAGAAACAGCAACTGTCATCGCTTCAGAGGAAGAGCTTGCCGAGATAGACAGGGTGGCCGCCGTGATAGATCCGGAAGACCTTGGCGAGCAGTTCCAGGCAATGACTCTGAAGATCGCGGCTCTCGACAAAGAAGGCAATAGGGTGATGAACGTTGTAATATATCCGGAGACTGTATCGTTCAGGGCAGCACAGGGATATACCAAGGAGGTAAGGCTGGTAGTACCTGTAAAGGATGATTCGGATGATTCCTATGAGAGGACTTATACCGTACCTGAGACGGTTGTCATAAAGGGCAAACAAAGCACCGTCGAGGAGTTTACCGGCATAACCGCGAAGGAGATCAACATAGGCGGCTATTATGAAGACAGTGAGATACCTGTCGAATTCGATCTGCCTGAGGGCCTGACACTTGCCGACGGGCAGGAGGGTACACTGCTTGTGTCTCTGAAGGTCACCGAAAAGGAAAAGGACAAGGACAAGGATGATAATTAGATAAGCCGTGATGGATCGCAGCCCAGGGCCCGGGAGAGCGCTATCAGATACTCTGCGCGGGCTTTAGCGAGATCCTTCTGACGCTGTTCATATTGCTGGATCGTTCTTAGAGGAACGCCGCTGGCCTTAGCCAGGCCGCTCTGGCTGAGGCCGTTTTTTATGCGCATTTTTTTGAGAGGCGTATCGCCGGCGGACACCGGCTCTGCTGTCTCTGAAATAAAGTGTGAGACCGCGTCTTCCGCAAAATGTTCACCGAAGGATCGTATCTTTGCTGCTCTTTCCGTCTCTGTTATGTCAATCGGAAGGCTGTCAAGAAATGAGAACCTGTCTCTTCCGTATCCTGTTATGAAAGCCTGGGGCTGGAATGTCCTGACTATCTCCTCGAACGGCAGGCCGCTTTCCCACTGCATCCGGGCCAGTGCGTTACCGCACCAGTACTCCGGGCTCAGACTTTTGGTATAGCGGGGCTGCGTACGCTCATACGCAATGCCGCTTTTTTCGAGAACTTCATACGCGAGCTCTATGCCCGACATTCCGGCTATAGTCCGGATATCCCCGCGCGCGAAAAGACCAGCGGTGCCGGAGGCGATAAAGAGTTCGATTATGGCTGAAATGTCATAACGAAGGCTGTGCACCGAATAATCCAGCATGCGGCCGAGCGTATCTGCCGCTCTGTCAAGAAAGACCTTATCGTAAGCGATTGTCATACGGGCGTATCTCCTCCCTGATCATATCGGTTATAAAGAAGTCGCCGCTGCCGGCAGACGGAGCGATGCTCCTGACTGACCTTATCTCACGGCTTCTGGCTGCGGGATAGGATTCCTCGCCGAAAGCGGGATCATATCCGGTGAAAACTATCCTGTCGAAGGCGCGGTTGCTCTTCAGCACAAACTGTCTGTTATGATCGTCCGCTGTCAGAGCGCTCCTGAAGCTTTTGTACGAAAGCTTCGCGTCGAGGAAGTCCTGGGCAAACATGAAGCAGCTGTTGTCCGCGCGGTATCCTATTATGCAGTCACATGCCTGATGATCCACGAAAAAATACTTGCTTATATATTCGCGGGCCCTGTATGCGCTGTCTGATGAAAGATCGAATTCGCGGTAGTTGAAGAGGAGCCCGAGCCAGTGCAGGGGATCGTATTGCGTGCTGCAGAGATTTATGACGCGCAGGCCGTCAGTGTCGATGCTGTAGGCGGAGACAAAGCCGTTACTGCCTGAGCGCGCGGCCCACTCGGCTGCATACCGGGCGGACTCAGTGCAATAGAATCCCAGACCGAAGTCGTTATATTGTCTGCCAGTGCCGAAGATGGGCTTTCTTACGATTTTTTCGCCTCCGTGGTATATCGTTTTGTTCATGCTGAGCTCCCTGAATGCGTTGATTGCAGTGCTTTGCTTATAGTGTACTCCTGTGGGAGTATAATTTCAATTTTTTTGAGCTTCATGCATTTACTGCTTAAAAAGTGAATGGTAAAATGCTAACTGGTTTAAAACGGCTTTGCGTCATAAGGAATCCCCCCCTCTGCACGGGTCCTTCCCTGTGACGTGTCCGCAGAGAATGAAAGGAGAAAACAAATGAGAGTTGTAATCCAGGACGATTATGAAAAAATGTGCAAGTGGGCTGCAGACTACATTGCAGACAAGATCAACAACCATAAAGAAGACAGACCGTTCGTACTTGGACTTCCTACAGGTTCATCCCCGATCGGTGTATATAAGAACCTTATCGCAAAGAACAAGGCAGGCGAGCTTTCGTTCAAAAACGTTGTTACATTCAACATGGACGAGTATCTCGGTCTCCCTCATGAGCACGACCAGAGCTACTGGTACTTCATGCACGACAATTTCTTCGATCACCTCGTAGACATGGATCCTGCAAACATCAACATCCTCAACGGAATGACAGACGATCCTGAAGGCGAGTGCGCAAGATATGAAGAGAAGATCGCTTCCTACGGCGGCATCGACCTCTTCATGGGCGGCATCGGAGTAGACGGACACCTCGCGTTCAACGAGCCTTTCACATCGCTCACATCGCGCACAGGTCTCAGAGACCTCACAACGGATACAAGAATAGTCAACTCAAGATTCTTCGGAAACGATCCTGAAGCTGTTCCTGCACAGGCTCTTTCGGTAGGTATCGGCACAGTTACAGATGCTAAGGAAGTCCTCGTTCTTATCAGCGGCCACAACAAGGCAAGAGCGATGGCAGCAGTAGTTGAGGGCGGCGTCAGCCAGAAGTGGACATGCTCTGCACTCCAGATGCACAACGGCGCTATCATCGCATGCGATGAAGAGGCCTGCGGCGAGCTCACAGTTGACACATACAAGTACTTCCTCGATATCGAGAAGGATCAGAGACTCTAATAAAAGAAGCGGCACACGCAGCAAAATTGCCCGTCGGCGCGTGACAGCGACGGGAGGGAATTTTGCGACGCTATCGGAGGAGCTTGCCTCCGGAGATCAATGCTTTCCACATTACGGCAACGCCGTACGATCAAAGAAAGCATTTGATGTGCAGAAAAAAAGGAGAAAACAAATGGGAAAGTATTTCGGAACAGACGGCTTCCGCGGCGAAGCCAATAAGAATCTGACATTCGATCACGCCATCAAGATCGGCCGTTACCTTGGCTGGTATTACGGCAAAAGACTCGACCGCAAGGCGAAGGTCGTTATCGGAAAGGATACAAGAAGATCGAGCTATATGTTCGAGTATGCTCTCTGCACGGGCCTCATGGCTTCGGGAGCTGATGCCTACATCATGCACGTAACTACGACTCCTTCTGTGTCGTATATCGCCAGAGTCGACGACTTCGACTGCGGCATCATGATCTCGGCTTCTCACAATCCGTACTATGACAACGGAATCAAGATCGTCAATAACAACGGCGAGAAGATGGATGAGGAGACACTGCTCAAGATCGAAGCTTATCTCGACGGCGAAATGGAAGTTCCTATGGCTGAGCGCGATGAGATAGGACGCACAGTAGACTACGTATCGGGACGCAACCGCTACATCGGATACCTCATCTCGATGTCGAAGTTCAGCTTCAAGGATGTCAAGGTAGGCCTCGACGTTGCCAACGGAGCGGCATGGTCGATAGCCAAGGGCGTATTCGATGCTCTCGGAGCAAAGACTTACGTGATGAATGACGAGCCGGACGGGTACAATATCAATACGAACTGCGGCTCCACACACATAGAGCACCTTCAGAAATTTGTAGTCGACAAGGGCCTCGATGTAGGCTTCGCTTATGACGGTGATGCCGACAGATGCCTCTGCGTAGACGAGAAGGGCAATGTGGTAACAGGCGATCACATCCTGTATATCTACGGAACATACATGAAGGACAGAGGCAAGCTCCTCAACAACAAGGTAGTTACTACCGTAATGTCCAACTTCGGCCTTTACAAGGCTCTCGACGCGGCCGGAATCGAGTACGAGCAGACCAAGGTAGGCGACAAATACGTGTATGAGAACATGGTGCAGAATGGCCACCGTATCGGCGGAGAGCAGAGCGGACACATCATCTTCACCAAGTATGCTACAACAGGAGACGGAATCCTTACATCACTCAAGCTGATGGAGGCGATGCTGGCAAGAAAGAAGAAGATGAGCGAGCTCGCTGCCCCTGTAGTGTTCTATCCTCAGGTGCTCAAGAACGTAAGAGTTAAGAGCAAGGAAGAATGCATGAGCGATCCCGACGTGCTCGCAGCAGATGCAGCTGCCAAGAAGGCACTCGGCGACAAGGGCCGCACACTGCTTCGTGAGTCGGGTACCGAGCCTGTAGTCAGAGTAATGGCTGAGGCACCGTCCGAAGAAGAGTGCGAGAAGTACGTCAACCAGATCATCGACGTGATCCGCGCGAAAGGACACCTTGTAGACTGATAAGAGAAAGGGTTCAAATCACTATGTATACAATAAATGATCTTTACGATCTCGACCATACGCTTGCGAAGGATTACCTTTCGCAGTTCACATATCCGTGGGAAGCTCTGAAGGGCATCAAGGACTTCATTCTGGAGCTCGGACCGACTCTCGATCCTGAAGAGTACGAAGAGGTCAGCGAGAACGTATGGGTGCACAAGACTGCGAAGGTGTTCCCGAGCGCTTATCTTGGCGCGCCTTGCATAATCGGACCTGAGACTGAAGTCAGACACTGCGCGTTCATAAGAGGATCCGCTCTTGTCGGAAACAAGTGCGTGGTGGGAAATTCAGTTGAACTGAAGAACGTCATCCTGTTCGATAATGTTCAGACTCCTCACTACAACTATGTCGGGGACTCTATTCTCGGGCACTACAGCCACATGGGCGCAGGCTCCATAACTTCAAACGTAAAAGCTGACAAACAGCTTGTAGTGGTGCACAACGGAACAGAGCAGATCGAGACCGGCATCAAGAAGTTCGGCGCAATGCTCGGCGACCACGTTGAAGTAGGCTGCAACGCCGTCCTCAATCCGGGGACTGTCATCGGACGCAATTCAAATGTTTATCCGACATCATGCGTAAGAGGCGTGATCCCTGAAAACAGCATCTGCAAAAATGGCGGGGATATCGTTGAAAAACGATAAAAGACAATAAAAAAGACAGAACCGATGCAGAAATGGTGACCTATCCATGGATGCATCGGTCTTTTCGTATGGTATAATCATTTTGAATAAGCCGGCTTGTGAAAACAAAAGAGGAATTTGATATGAGAAAGACTAAGATCGTATGCACCATGGGCCCGAGGGAATCCGATGAAAAGATCCTCGCGGAGCTTGCGAAGGAGATGGATGTTGCCAGATTCAATTTTTCGCACGGAACTCACGAGAGCCATCTCGAGATGCTGACAAGAGTCAGAAAAGCCGCAAAGGAAGCCGGCAGACCTATCGCCATGCTTCTTGACACCAAAGGTCCGGAGATACGTACCGGACTGCTCGAAGATCACAAAAGCGTCAAGCTCGTAAAAGGAAAAGATGTGATCATTTCATACGCTGAGGATCCTGCTGCAGAGGGCAGTGCTGAGCACATCTATGTCACATATAAGGACATGGCTGCAGATCTTTCTGCCGGAGATACAGTGCTGATCGATGACGGAGCCATCGAACTCAGAGTGGAGTCTGTCGAGGGCGGAGAACTCAAGTGCCGCATAATCAACGGCGGTACCCTTTCGGAAAGAAAGGGCGTGAACCTGCCGGGCATCAAGGTAGGCCTGCCTGATCTTACTGAAAAGGATTATGAAGACATCAGATTCGGACTTGAAAACGAGTACGATTTTATTGCAGCCTCTTTTGTCAGAAATGCAGGCACAATAAACAAGATACGTAAACTTGCTGAGGAATACGGCTCGCGCATAAAGATCATAGCCAAGATAGAATCCGGCGAAGGCATCGATAATCTTGAAGAGATCATAGATGCAGCGGACGGTGTAATGGTTGCAAGAGGAGACCTCGGAGTCGAGGTGGAAGCCCGGATGATCCCGCAGCTCCAGCGTGAGATGATCGCCAGATGCAATGAGAAAGGCAAGATCGTCATTACCGCGACACAGATGCTCGATTCCATGATGCGCAACCCTCGCCCTACAAGAGCGGAAGTAACAGACGTTGCCAATGCCGTTTATGACGGATCCGATGCGGTAATGCTTTCAGGAGAGACCGCAAGCGGAGAGTATCCGGTCGAGGCTCTCAAAATGATGGTTTCCATAACTGAATATACGGAGCAGTTTGCAGTGAATCACCATGTGCTTCAGGATTCGGACAAGGCCTCTATCTCGAGCACCACATGCATGGCAGCCGTGACTGCCGCAAAGGAGCTCAAGGCAAGAGCCATCCTGGCGCCTACTTCATCGGGATCGACCGTAGTGCAGGTATCCAAGTGCAGACCGGACTCCGATATCTATGCATTTTCACCGGAGCCTATGGTCGTAAGGCAGATGAACCTCCTCTGGGGTGTAAAGCCTATGCTGTCCGAAAGAGCGCATTCCACAGACGAGCTGATGGAGGACTGCCTTGATATCATGAAAGAGAACGGACTGTCTGCAAGAGGAGACGTCATGGTGTTCATAGCAGGTGTCGTAAGAGGCAGACACAGCTATCAGAGATCGCAGACCAACACAATGAAAATAATAGAGATATAATAAAAGTATGATACGGCCGTCCAAAAAGGACGGCTGTATTATTGAAGTAGACAATTTCTGGTGATAAAATCATAAGGTCGTATGTTAAATCAAAACCTTAAGGGTGAGAAGGGAAGGAATCATGAGTACAGAAAGAAAAGTTGGAACTGTATCCCGCGGCATTAGATGCCCTATTTTCCGCGAGGGAGATGACCTGGCGCAGATGGTAGTAGACAGCGTGCTCGAAGCTGCTGCTTCTGATGACGGATTTGATGTGAGAGACAGAGACGTAGTCTGCATCACGGAGTCGGTAGTTGCAAGATGCCAGGGAAACTACGCAGGCGTCGAAGATATAGCAGCTGACGTCAGAGCAAAGCTCGGCGGAAAGACAGTCGGAGTCATCTGGCCGATCCTTTCAAGAAACAGATTCGCTATATGCCTGAGAGGGATCGCAATGGGAGCAGAAAAAGTCGTGCTCATGCTCAGCTATCCTTCTGACGAGGTAGGCAATGCGCTTCTCACCATGGATCAGATAGATGAGGCAGGGATCAATCCTTACAGCGATGTTCTTACTCTGGAGAAGTACAGAGAGCTCTTCGGAGAGAACAAGCACCAGTTTACAGGCGTTGACTACGTTTCGTATTACGGCGATCTTATCAGGGACGCAGGAGCTGAGGCTGAGATAATCTTCGCAAACCACGCAGAGGAGATCCTCAATTACACAGAAAACGTCATCAACTGCGATATCCACACACGTGCCCGCACAAAGAGGATACTCAAGGCAAAAGGCGCCAATGTATACGGAATGGATGACATCCTTGATGCTCCTGTAAACGGCAGCGGATATAACGCTGACTACGGACTGCTCGGATCAAACAAGGCTACAGAGAACACAGTCAAGCTCTTCCCGAGAGATGCTCAGCATATCGTTGATGACATCCAGGCTAAGATGCTTGAGAAGACCGGAAAGTGCGTCGAAGTAATGATCTACGGAGACGGAGCTTTCAAGGATCCTGTCGGAAAGATCTGGGAGCTCGCTGACCCTGTTGTTTCCCCGTTCTATACACCGGGACTCGAGGGCACACCTAACGAGCTGAAGCTCAAGTACCTCGCAGACAATGACTTCGCGAACCTGACAGGCGAGGAGCTCAGAGAAGCTATCTCCAAGGCGATCGCTGACAAGCCGCAGGAGAGCCTTGTAGGCAACATGGTATCAGAGGGTACTACACCAAGAAGACTGACAGATCTTATCGGATCACTCTGCGACCTCACATCGGGCTCCGGCGACAAGGGCACACCGGTCGTATACATCCAGGGCTACTTTGATAACTACACAACAGGTAAATAAAAACCGAAGGAGGCACTGATATGAAAAAACTATTGGCTTGCACAGCAATCGTAGGCGGAGTTGCCGGCACAGTTGCGTATCTTAACAAAAACGGACTTCCTGTAATAGGAAATCTTACCATGCATCTTCCGTTCAAGCTTCCTTATGACGGCTGGGATCTTTTCACGGCAGCGCTAATGTTCGCGGACGGAAAGATCGCGCTGTAGAGAGTTCAGGTCTCAGAGCGGCCTGCGGCCGCGGCGGAATGAGGAAAAATAGTATGAAAGCGATAGTATTTCTGGCAGACGGCTTCGAGGAGTGTGAGGGTCTCATTGTAGTGGACATTCTCCGCAGGGCTGGTGTGGACACAGTGATGGCTTCCGCGATGAGCGGTCTGCAGATAGATTCATCGAGACATATCAAAGTGATGGCGGACGCCATGGCATCGGATGTCGATTACGATGCAGCAGATCTTATTGTGCTGCCGGGCGGACGCCTGGGCACCGAAAACCTCGGAGCGAATCCGCTGGTCGTCGAAAAATGCAGGGAATTCGCCGCTGGCAAATATCTGGCAGCGATCTGTGCTGCGCCGTCGCTCCTGGCTGCGCTTGGACTCCTTGAAGGCAGAAAGGCGACCTGCCATCCGGATTTTGAGGGTCAGATGCATGGCGCGGTGCTGACAGGGGAGAGCGTTGCGGTCGACGGCAACATCATCACGGGTCAGGGCCTTGGTGCCACCTTTGACTTCGCCTTTGAGCTGGTCAGCATGCTGGCCGGCGGTGATACTGCGGAGCAGATCAAAAGGGCGATATGTTACAGAAAATAGCGTGCCAAACGCGTTAAAAGCATCAAAAAAGCAGCCGACTCTCCGCAATGTCATTAAGTTAAGATGACTAAGAGATACTCTCTCATCAGAAATGATGAGGGGGTATTTTTTCTTGAACACGTTGTGCGCCTTTAGGCCCGCCCCCACTTGAGCCCGCCCCCACC
>Ga0256407_10006963_pt1 | contig 17244 bp, 5 predicted proteins | sample RumenRJG_04DNA_FD_193489 | JGI IMG/M metagenome (GOLD analysis project Ga0256407, IMG submission 193489) | Bovine rumen microbial communities from Lethbridge, Alberta, Canada - RJG_04 | ecosystem: Host-associated > Mammals > Digestive system > Stomach > Rumen | place: Canada: Alberta | collected...
TCAAACGGCTTGGTCAGAACATGCTGGATGACCTTAAAACCGGCAACATCTACGATCCGAACCGTGACCGTACCGAGTTTGGCGAGCGTACCCGTGATCTGCTGAATAACTTTGGCGGCATTGACATGGGCGGGTTCCAATCCGACGGCTCCTACGTGGAGCCGGGCAATTCGTCTGAGCGGAAATATCAGAAGAACCTCATGGAGTACCAAGAGGAGAACTCCGATAAACGCACGGTGGCAACGCTGGATGCGATCAACTACTCCACAAGGGCTAAGATTGCTCATGACGATGCCCTTGCCCAGCAGAACATTCGTCTTTCGATTAAACAGCACAGCCAGCTCATGTCCGGCATGAGCAACATGGTTACCCAGCAGGCTGCCATGGTGACCTCCATCAATAGCCTGTCGGCATCCATGCTTGAGGTTACCCGTGAGAGTCATCAGCAGATCATGGAACAGCTGAACCAGACCAACCAGCTGTTGACGACCATTGCGATGAACACCAGGCCTCCCCAGCCTGATGGCAAACCCTACAAGGATGACATGAGCTTCATGTCGGCCAACGGTGCAATCGACGTTCGCAAATATCTGAAGACCGTACGCAAGAATCTGGACAACAAGTACGGCATCTCCAGCACCATGAGCATGATGACCGGAGGCATGGGCATCAAAGGCATGACCGAAATGCTCCAGAATAACCCGTGGATGGCGGTGACGACCGTTGCCATGGAAAAGATGCTTCCGGAATACCTGAAGACGGCGATGGATACGACCCAGAAGTACATGGAGAACTTCATCCCGTCCCTGCTCACCAAGTTTGCGGACCGTGGTCGGCGCTTTGATAACGCCGCACCCGGTGAAAAGAAACTAAGCGATTTTGTCATGGGTCTGTTCGGTGTTACACCCAAGGCCGGTAAACCAGGGGTTGACAACGTGCTCAGAGACCCGAATGCCCAGGCGGTGATGACCAACAGGACGGTCCATGCGATCGAACAGGTTATCCCGATGTGGCTCTCCAGAATCTACTCCGGAATAACCGGCGATGATTTATCCATGTACAACTACCGAACGGGCCGCATGGAAAAGGCTAAATATGCCTTGGCCAGGGAAACCCACGCTGCGAATGACTACGTGGGACGTATGGGTATCGCCGCATATTCCATCAACGAACGTGCACGGGGAATGAAATTCAAGAATCCGAAGGATGACGAGGCGTTCCGGGACTATGTTTACCAGTACCTGAACAGCGCCGCCTCCAACGGAAGGATGTTGATTAACCCGTACAAGTCGAAGAAAACATTGATGGATGAGCTCCCCGACGGGGATGATGCATACAAGGACGCGCTCATCGCTCTTCTCAGGTCGATGCCCAGAAAGGACCTGATGAAACTGTCGTCCGAGATGCAGCGTGCAAGATCCTCACGGAACGCGGCGTCCAATGCGGCGTATACTGACCTGCAGGAGAGCGGTCTGGGAATCCTGTTCAGCGGCGTGGTGGACAGCGACATCCAGAGGTCCATTGCATCTAAGACCAAGAAGAAACGCTATGGTCTGGATGAATCCGATATTGATGACATTGTAGCCGATGCGAAGGCACATCCGATCAGAAACGGCATCCGAGCGGTGAAATCCAGCAACGAGGCCGTTAACGATATTCTGGATGTGCTGAACCGGGGAATCGTCACCTACACCTATGTGATGGGCAATGCCAAGAACTTTAAGGACGGTAAGATTCCCGGCGCTGAGGCTGTACTGGATGCCCAGAAGAACGCGAGCACCGTCAAGGCTAGACTCGAAACCTTGGATGCGATCAGAAAACAGAACAAAGAAGAGAATGAAAAGGCCGCCCGCCTGCGCAGGGAGGCCACTATCCAGGATCGAGATCGGAATCGCCTTGTCGTAACCAACGGCAAGAATCGCACGTCGTTCGAGACCATGCTCGACATCCAGCGGGACATCAACGTTGATTTTGGTGGCTACTACACTCTGGATAACCCTGAGACCAAGGCCTACCTTGAACGGCAGAGGGCTAAGTCCAACGCCGAATATCTTAGATCCCAGTTTGGCATCAAGGGTGGCGGAGGCGTCGATGCTGCTCCGTTCCGTCTGGCAACCCAGGCGCTCCAGACCGTGGACAATGCGATGTTCAAGTTTATCTTCGGTGAGGATGTGCCCGAAGGATACGGTGACAACGATAACCAGGTGACCAGCTTTATGCACACCATGGAGCTTCGGCTCAAGGGCGAGTGGGAGATGGCCAAGGACTGGTTCTCCACCAACATCGGCGAGCCTCTTAAGAACTTCTTTCTTGGTGAGAACTCCATCATTGGTAGAACGGTTAACACTGCCAAGCAACGTGCCGGTGAAGCCCTCTCTAGGTTTGGTGGAAGGATCCACGACAGGTTCATGGAACGTCACGGCGCCAGCGTCAACGCCCTGAAGGCCAAGGGCCAGGACACCGGAAGCGCGGTGGCCAATGTCATGATGGATGCGGTCGACCGTTTCATGTATGGTGACATGAAGGAAGGTCACGGCAGAGTCACCGACGAGGATGGAAACGTACGGTATGGCGGCTTTGTCGGAAGACTGAAGCGTGCCGGGGACAATTTCCAGACCTTCATGTTTGGCGCCGACCCCGACAAGGATCCGAACCAGAGTCGCAAGAAGTTCGACTTCCTGAAGAAGGAGTTGAACATCGCGGCACCTGATATGATCATCGGTGGCGGGCTCGGTGTCCTTGGTAGCATGCTGTTGCCCGGCGGTCCTGTTCTTGGTGCAATGCTCGGCATGGGTGCAGGACTTCTGAAGGGTTCCGAAACGTTTCAGGAGTTCCTGTTTGGCGAAAAGATGGTCCGTGAGGTCACGGTGATCGGAAGCGATGGCAACCCCGTCATGGTTAGAGATCCGAAGACCCACAGGATGGTTCCCAAGACCAGAAAGATCGACTCCCGCAGGGGCGGTTTGATCGACGGTCCGATATATGACGGAATCAAGAACTACGTCCCAAAGGTGGCCGGTGGCGCAGCGGCAGGCTGGCTGATCGGTGGAGGACTTCTCCCCGGTCTGGCTGGACACCTGATCGGTGGTTTTGCGGGATCCATGGTTGGTCTCGTCGCATCCTCCGATCGACTGAAGCGCATGCTGTTCGGCGACGAGGAGGACGAATCTGGTGAATCTGGTCTGTTCTCCAAGAACATGCGCGAGAAGGTCCTGAAGGCAATAAGAGACCATGGCGGCGGAATGCTGGCCGGCAAGGTTGCTGGAACCCTTGTCGGTTCCATGGCCGGAGGACTTCTTCCCACTGCCATCGGTGCGATGGTTGGTCCCGTGCTCGGTTCCGTTGGCGCAGTGGCCGGATTCTTCGCCGGTCCCAAGCTGATGAACATGATCTTCGGTGAGGAAGCTGAGGTTGAGACCATCGATCCGAAGACCGGCAAACGGATCAAGAAGAAGGAACGCATGGGTGGTATGTTTGGCAAGGTCTACGACGCCACCCGCGATGAACTGATCCGTCCGTTCGCTGAGAAGATGAACCAGGCCGGCAAGAAGATCCAGGACTGGTTCCACGAGTCGATCATCGATCCGCTTAGCCGCTCCATGGATCCGGTCAAGGAGGCTATGCACAATGCGGGCGAAGCCATTACCCGATCTATAGCCAACATTGGGGATCATATTGGCAGCGCCATTAACAACGCGGTGGGCATGCCCCTTAAGGACTTCATGAAGGAGAAGGTCATTACCCCGCTTGGGAACATCACCAGTAAGATTTTCGGAACCGTTGGAAAGATTCTCGGCGGAATCATCTCCGCACCCTTCAAGGCCATGGAGTACATCTTTACCGGTTCGGTTCAAGGCACATCCGCAAGGGAACGCCGCAACCGTCACCGCGAGGCCGAGAAGGAGAACCGCAGGCAGATCCGCCGTGCCGACCGCGATGCCAGACGGAGCATCAATCGGTTAAGTGATACCACCGGTGCGCTGAATGACTACTTCGGTCCGGACGATGATACCGATGAGGTATTTGACGAGGCCCAGGAGGATCGTCGGAGCAGAGCTGCCGATGCGGTCAAGAAGGAAAACAAACGTGAGCGTAGACGTGCCGACAAGGCCAAGAGTGCATCGAAGGTGAAGTCTAGACGTCGTCGTGAGGACGCCGAATCCAAACAGGAGATTCGGGACCAGATTCGCGAGGTTGATCAGGCCAAACGCCGCGAGGAACGTGAAACCGTCTATGGCGCATCAAAGACCAGAAAAGTTTCCGGAACCGCGTCTGGAGTAGGCGCTAGAGCCGGTTCTTCGAGGGTCATTGGTAAAATCTACGACGCGCTGCTCGATATCCGCAAGGATGTCGCACACATCAGAGCGAAACTCGACAAGGGCGTTTCCTCCGGTGGAGGTGGCGGTAGACGTCGTGGTCCCGGCCTGATCGGGTCGTTGCTCGGTCTGCCGTTCAAGGTTGCCGGCGCTGCGGTTCGTGGTGCAGGTGATGTTGCCGGTGGTGTTCTTAACGCCGGAGGCAAGATCCTTAAGGGTGGTGTTGGTCTGGCCGGTAGCGTGTTGGCCCTCCCATTCAAGCTGTTCGCAACGGCTGGTAAGATTCTGGTCAACGCCGTATCCGGTGTTGCCGCTGCCCTTGGTGGGATCGTAAACGGTCTTGTCCATGCGGTCACCGGAGCGGTCGGTCTGATAGGCAATATCCTTGGTGGTGCTTTGAACATCGCGGCATCTGCCGGCATAGGAATCGCCAAGGGTGCATTCAATGTCGCAACCGCCATTCCTAGAGCGGCCGCTGGTATCATCGGTGCCGGAGCAAAGGCCGCCGGTGGATTGATCGGTGGTGGCATTAGACTGGCCGGAAGCATCATCAGTGCCCCGTTCAAACTGATCGGTTCGATCTTCGGTGGAGGAAAGCATAAACATCCGCCCGCAAGCTATAAACCCATTGGACCCATGAAGGAATCCGGCAGCCAGAACTACAGTGTCAGACCCGCAAGAGCTCCGAGACCTGAAATTGGAGAACTCGGTGGTATTGATAAGTTTGGCATGAAGACTTCCCAGGGACTTGCACTTCGTGTATGGTCCGTTGGTGAAAGCGATGTCCGTGCCGACATCGAAACCGATCGCGAACATAAGGTTGAACGTAAACAGGACATGAAGGAGAAGCGGGAGGATCGTAAACTCCAGCGTCAGCAGCTTCGTGTCATGGAGCGTATGGATAAGCGCCAGCATCGTTCTCAGATATTGGGCATGCTCATGAACATGTTTGGCGGCATGTTCAACGGTGCCGTTGGTGGATTCCTTCGTGAGCGTGGTCTGGGCATTCTTGAGCAGTTTGCTCCGAACTTTGTTGGCGGTCTGCGCAATAAGTTCGACTATGAGCAGCTGAAACAGCGCGTCGTTGCTTTTGGCACCCCGTCTCATCCGGCCATTGTTAACCCGATCAAGATTGGCAATCATAGCGCTTTGCCGGTTGCCATTGTGGCTGACTTCAGACATAACCTGAATCAGACTCCCTGGAACGAGGGAATAGATGATCCCGGTATGCCTAGCCTGAAAGAAGGTCTGAACGAAGGTTGGGAAAACGGCAAGGCCATGGCCAGGAAAGGTTGGAGTAACACCAAAGATGCGGCCAAGGAAGGATGGACCACGGCAAAACAAAAGGCCGCAGGTACGGCCGCTGGAATTGCCATAAATGCTGGAGTTGCTAAGGATAGGATCGCAAGGTCCAAAGTCGGTCAAGCTGCTAGTCGTAGATACCGGGCCTTCGACGAGGCCCATGGCGATGACATTCGTGCAGCCAGAGATCTGGCTGGGGAAGAAGCGCATCGTATTGGTAGAGACATTCGAGCAGGCGGTCAACTCTTCGTTGAACAGGCCGGTCGTATAGGTCACCGAGCCGTTGATGATGTCAAAGGTGCTGGTCAGATCATTGGTGAAGACATTAAATCCAGGTTCGCTCGTTCCGGTCAGACGGTCGATGCGGCAAGACGCGGTCGTGGGCACAAGGCCCGCTACGGTCCAGGCGTCGTCGGCGAGGCTGGTCCCGAAGTGGTCTATAAGGACAGCGATCCCTACCATGCCAAGGTGTATGATGAGCCGACACTCATCACCAACATGACTCCCGACACGCATGTGAAGCCGCTTAGTGTAGATCGATTCGGTCTTGGCACCGCAAGAGATCGAGTTGTCGATGCATGGAACCACCCGCAGGAATACATGCGGGCCGTTCGAAGGAAGACCAAGTATGGTTCGGATCGTCTCAGAGGCGTTGCCGGTCAGGCCAAAACCAAGGCGACTGCATATGGTGCAGCCGCAAGGCGTGGTATTGGGATGGCCGGACGTGCCGCAGTGTCCACGGGTCGCAGTGCAATCAATACCGCAAAGCGCGCATCGTCGGCAGGTGCACGAATGGCTGGTAACCTCTACGATGCTGCTGCCATCTATGCTCGTGATAAGTATTATGACGAGAAAGCGGCTGCCGATGCGCATTATCGTGATATGACCGCAGCGGCTGAAGACAGACTAATCGGCATGTCCAACGATGTTGATATGCGTCTACTCGAACTGGAGGATGCAATCAATAGCGGAACCGCCACGATGCCTGAGCTCATGGAATACCAGGCTCGTAGGGCCCAGGGATGGGCGGCTACCAAGGGCGCTGACATCATGCACGCCATTAACGAGCGCCAGCGCTACAACGATATGAGCTGGAAGGAGAAGTTAGACTATAATCTGGACGAAGGTCATTATCTCCGTGCCGGAAGACAGCTTCTCCATGCTCCCGGTTACCTGCTGACCCAGGCGGGTAGAAATAAGAACCAACGTTATCTCACCAGACGTGAACGTCGGAACCTTACTCCTGAAGAGCTGTGGCGCTATAACATGAACCGTAAGGGTTGGGTGCGCGGAACCATTGGCACCGGACTGCATTACGGCATGAAGGGTCTTGGTGCTCTCGCCAAGGGCACGTTGAAGGCTGGTGCAGGCCTCATCGGTGGTACGCTCAAGAACGCTGGATACGTTGGAAAAACCCTGATTGGTGGTACCGCAAAGGGAATTGGAAAGCTCTTCCAGCGCCATGAATACGGTACCGAAGTGCCGAGGTACGAGGAAGGCGACGACTCCGGGTTTATCGGGCGGATCAAGGATACGGGCAAGAGCTTTGTTGATCGATTCAAGAAGATCTACCAGGATGTTGATCGTCAAACCGAAAGAGCCAAGTCTCCGAAGGATTTGCTTGACAGATTCATCACCCGTGCCAGAAGCCCCGTGGACATTGAGGCGATCAAGACTGCTCAACAGCTGAACGCTAGCGCCGAGTCTTCCACCGTCGGAAAGACCGATGACGGAAAGAAGACGACACTGTTCGATCTTATCAAGGGCGCATTCGGTGAAAACGGCATCTTCGGTAAGATGGGCGGTGTGATTGGCTCCATCTCAACGTTCCTCAGCGGCGGTGGTATTGCAGCATCGGTTGCCAAGCTGTTCGGCAATGAGGGTGCGATTGGTGACATTGCCAGTAGTCTGAGCGAAAAGCTTGGCGACGCGGCGACCGGAGGAGCGGCCGCAACGGCTGGCAAGGCAACACTTGGCGGAACTGTTGCGGAGCTTGGTGGAATCGGTGCCACGGCGTACCAGCTTACCAAGGGCAATAAACTTACCGGCGCATCTCAGCTGCTGCGCGGTGGAGCAAATCTGCTATCCCTAACAAAGAACAAGATGCTGTTAAACAGCATCAATGCGGCTAAGGCCGCCGGCTCGGTATTCGATGACGCCATAGTTGCCGGCGTTAAGGATGCAACCGTATCCAAGGGTCTTATCAGCGGTAAGATTTCTGACCTGTTAGCGAAGATCGCCAACAGCAAGGTCATGCAAAAACTTGCTGGTAAGCTGGCACCCAAGCTGACGACAGCATGCAATGGTGTGGCCAAGTTCCTTGGTGAACACATCTTCAAGAAGGCCGGTGAAGAAGGCGTTAAGGCCGGAGCCAAGAACTTCCTAAAGGAAGCCGGCAACTTTATCACCGGTGGTGGCCTGATGGTAACCACGGCGGTCGCAAACGGTGTTTATGGTGCAACGGCTGGTGCCAAGAAGTATTTCCAGGTGACCGACCATGATGTGACCACCGGCATGCGTGTTACCGCAGCACTGGTATCTGCCATCGGTGATTTGATTACGTATGTTCCTGTGTACGGCATGATTGCTGGTGTGGTCTTTACGATGTTCAAGGATAAAATCGTTCAGATGATATACAAGGTCTTTGCAAACGAGGACCAGGAAGCCCAGCTTGCCAACAAGCAGAACCAGGCACGGGCGATGCTTGACATCGTTAACGAGCAGACCGGCCAGAACATGGACCTCGACACATTCCTCAAGAAGTATGATATTGACGATGAGGGTAATATTGTACGTCGAAGCATGTTCACGGTCACCGCTCCCAGCAGTGGAACCGTCAATGCGGTGTCGTCCGGAAGACGCGCCACAACGTCTCGTAGTTCTAATAGTCGTAGGTCCAATGGACGTGGTCCTATCACGCCGTACTCCCAGAGAGACCATCGTTGGTCTGGCATGGCCGAGGATGGTTGTGGACCCACCGCTGCTGCAATGGTCGCATCGGCCTATGGGAACAATGTTACCCCTGGCCAGATGAACCAGATGTCCTATGGCATGGGCATGCGATCCGCCGACGGTGGAACGAACCCCGCGTTCTTCACCAAGATGGCCAACCAGTTCGGTCGTGGTGCGTTCAGAATGCAGCAGGGTCCCGTCAGTGGCAGTGCAATGGCCGCAGCCGCACAGGCTGGTCAGCCGGTAGCTGTCATGGGCAAGGGTGGCCCGTACGGTGGTGGAGAACACTACATGGTACTTGAGGGTGCCTATGGTAGGGGCAAGACTGCGGTTCTCCGTGATCCGCTCACCGGTGGTCGCAAGACGGTTCCGATGAACTCGCTTGTCAATAGCACGGATTCGGCGATCTATTCCAAACCTGGCGCAGGCTGGGGACGCGGTGCGACGATTCCGGGAGTTGGCTATGTGGAGTCCGACGGTACGGTTGCCAACCGCACCGGAACCAACAACAGCGCCAGCGGTCAGCAGGCAGTGGTCAACCAGATGAAATGGCTGTCCAACAACAAGATCGCATATAGCTTGAACGGTCCCCAGGATCCCGACAAGGGTTCTGCGTCCTGCGCATCTACCGTCGGTTGGGCCTACCGGAAGGCATTCGGCGTGACGGGCATGTCCGCAAGCTCGGCCGAACAGTCTAAGGACAACAGGTTCGTCGACGTGGTTCGTCTCGGCCAGCCTGGCAAGGCGCCTGGCAAGGACTTCGACCTGAACCTGCTGCAGCCCGGCGACATTGTCTACATGAAGAACCCTGGATCCAACCATACCGAGATGTACATTGGTGATGGCATGGACCTGAGCCATGGTGGCGGTGTCAATGGAACCACACCCGGTCCCAACACTGTGAAGCTCGATGCGGCACGTCGCAAGAAGGTCTTCGCGGTTCGCCGTTACAAACCGTTCACCGATGGAACTCTTGGCACCTACACGAACATCGATCCGAACTCCGGCGGATCCACCACCGGTGAGTCTAGCACCGAGAAGGTTGGGTTCCTTGAGTCGCTGATGAACATGATCACCAGCTTCGGTGATAAGATCTTTGGCGGCAAGTCCAAGGACTCCGATGCGATTGCCGATGAATCCTACGATTCTGGCAATGCCGGCAAGGCGACCGATGTCACATTGTCCGGTAGCAACGACAAGGAGAAAATCTGGCGCTTCCTGCGCAAGAACCTCGGTCTTACCGCAATCGCAGCCGCCGGTGTCATGGGCAACTTCCAGCAGGAGTCTGGTAACACGGCCCGTAAGATGGAGGCTGACTACACCAGCGGATTCAAGAAGATCGGATTCGATAAGCTTGCGAACGATGCCGATGCTCGCGACAAGTGGGTGAAGGATTGGCTGTGGCCCGTCGGCTACAAGAACGCCAGCTGGTTGAACCGTGATGCCTACTACGGCGAGGACGGTCATACCTATCCTGGATTCGGTATTGCCCAGTGGACCGGTCCGCGTGGATACAAGCTGTTCAAGTTCGCCAAGGCCAACAACCTGAACTGGACGGATCTGACCACCCAGCTCGACTTCTTCGCACATGGTCCCGGCGAGTTCATCGATCGCGGACTGGTCAATAAGATGAATGCTGCCAGCAGCACCGATGATGCGGCATATATCTTTGCACGTGACTTCGAGGGTAACACCAAGCTGGCCCAGCAGGAGCGCAAGGGCTACGCCCGGAGCTTCTACAACCAGTACAAGGACCTTGACCTCAGCGAAGAGAACGTAAGAGCCAAACGCGACAATGACAAGCTTGCCATCCACTATGGTAAGGGTCCTGCCACTGTATACGGATCCAATAGGCCCATGTTCGGTCGAGGCAACGCTCGTACCTACTACGGCGCAGCTCCTGTCGGTTGGGGCCACGGCCCGTCGGTTGATCTGGCGAACAATGCACGCAGCGTTACCAGCCAGATTGCCAGACTTAACATCGGGTTGGCCAAGATGCGTGCGGATCAGCAGACCGCAACCACGGTCGAGACCCTGGCGCACACGATCATGGATGCATCCCAGACCGCATCGGCGAACGGCAACGGCGATGCTCTTCTCCAAACCATCGCGACAACGCTCGGCTCCATGCTTGAGCTCATGGTCAAGATGTCCGACAAGATGGATGCGAAGCCCGCCAACGGTGGAACGCCGTCCGCATCCGAGGTTAACCGTGCGTATGCATATCCCACGAGAACCGCACCGCACTATGCCAACGGTGATACCCAGGCCGAGGATCTCGGTGCCACGATCATTCGTAGGCTTACGGCCGCAACCTAAGATTGACAAACCTATAATGTCAATGCACGAATCGGAGAGACACGGGTTTCGTGCCCGTGTCTCTCCTAATCTTTGGCCAAGAAAGGATGTGGAGTGCCGTGGCCGAATTTACTGTTAAAAAGCTATCCTGTCGTGTGAAACGTGCGACCAAGCTGTATGGGTCGGTCTATGATTCCGAGGCTCGGTCAGTCGTTATTCCGGCGGGCACGACATTCACCTCGACGAAACAATATGTATCCTCCAGGGTCGGATTTGTACATGTCACGGATGCCGATGATTCATATAAGGGTCTTTGGTGTCCCACCACCGCCATCCAATCGAAGGATGTCATATCGCATGAAAATGATGACCCGACGACGGAGGACACGGAGTATACCCCCGTAACAGCAAAATTGGTAATCAATGATGCGGGAACTAGCGTATATGGGCACTTGAGAGACAGTTTTCCAATTCCTACGGCGTTTCGTGTTGGTGATACGCTTGTTGCCGACCGGAAATCGACGGTTGAGATCGATGGTACCATGGTTACCAGATATCGCATCGCATCCACGTCGTCTGAGGATCGTACGATCATCGGTGCATGGATCACCGACGACTCCAGCGTGACGGTGAACGACAACAAGTTTGATATGGTGGATGTCAGTCCAGCCAAGACCAAAAAGCTCAATGCCATGCTGAGAGCGAAGAGCAATAAAACCACCGCCAATAAGTATCGTTCTACGACTAAGACCGTATATTTGGATGGCGTTCCGTTTCAGATACCGGACATCGACACGAGCGGTGAATCGCTGGATCAAGCAACGGCCAACAGCAATGCAAACTTCATGCGTCAGACGTTCGATGGTCTGGCAGATTGGTATGATCAGATCATCGGCTCGGATGACGTGTATAGCTCAAGGTCGTCCCTCGGCGGAGCATCCATCGGTCGCATGATATTCGTGCACGGTATGCCGTTTCAGTACACCTATCTCACGGACAGAAGAAACGGTGCCGATACTAACTTCGGCAAGAGCTCCGTTGATGGGAAAAGCGACATTGGAGGAAGCATAGCGGTTCCATACAGTTCGTCCGGAAGCGACACGTATGGCAGATCCTTTGCCAAGGAGATCGCCTTCAACATTCCGATCGCCGTCATTAGCCCCGGTAAGCCAAAGTTCATGCAACCCGTGCACCGTGGACCGCTTGGCAACATCAGCCTGTTCAGCGGAACCGGTTCGGCCCAAAAGAACATGATCAACATGTTCAACGCCACGGATGCCCAGACCGGTGCCATTATGGAGGCCCTCGATGACCAGGGCGGTGAGTTCCAGTACTATAGCATCGAGTTTGATGATCTGAACTTCTATCGCTACGTCAATTCCCTCAGCATGGCATCCGCTTCGTTCCAGGGCATTGATAAGATGTACTTCCACGGACAGCGGCTAGGCAACTTCCGTTGGGAGAACTATAACACGTCGGCCCAGCAGGACTTCAGCACGCTTGAAGAGGTCCTTGGCATGGACAGTGGAGTTACGTTCGCCTTCGATCCGCAGGGACCCATCAGCAACACGATCCAGAACGTGACCGGCGAGTCCATGCTTTCCAACACGTTCAATGATCTGAGCTCCAAGGCCCGTGAGATGAACTTCATCGCCGGATACACCGGATCCGGCATGAGCTGGATCGAGAAGAGTGCCAACGAAGCGGCCGCGTCGGTGTCCACGGACGGTGGCATCATACCCGACGGCATGGAGAACGTCATCAGTCGTGTGAAGGCCTGGGCCATGAACTCCGCCAAGGGCATGAACGTAAGGTTCCCCGAGATCTGGAATGAATCGAACCATGCGCCAAGCTATGAGATGGAATGTCACTTCATCACACCCTATGCGACGCCGTTCTGCATCTGGCGCTACGTGTTGGTTCCATTCTACCATCTCTTCGCCATGGCGGCTCCCCAGTCGAATAAGAGCGCGTCCCAGTACTCTGCACCGTTCCTAATCAAGGCATATTCCAAGGGCTACTTCAACGTGGAGATGGGCATGATCGACAGCATCACCTGGAAACGCTTCGGCGAGGGTGACATGATCTCCGAGGGCGGCATTCCCACCCAGATCGACGTGACGATCACGTTCAAGGATCTGTACCATACACTGACCGTGACAAGCACCGGTGACGGTGGTCTGACCAACGTGTTCAACTTCATGAACAACTCTGGCCTGATGGAGATGGTTGGTACCCTGACGGGCATCAACATGTCTCGCATGACCATTCAGCAGAGAATCGCACTGTTCACAGCATCGGCCAGAGGCACGTTTGGAACCATCAAGGGAGACTTCCGCAACTGGATCAATGACTCGTTGCGCACCAAGCTGTCCAGCCAACTTGGTATCAATAAACTTAGCTAATGTAATTGACCCGGTATTGTCCGGGTCAATTCATTTTTGATTTGATCCGTTAATATACGTATAATGGGAAGGTGGTGACCTGCCATTAAGATAAAGACGCGAAATCAACGCATCTCCGAGTACAATGACCGATATCCGGTCATGGCGGGCGATGCAACGAAGCGCATTAAACGGTATTTTGAAGATAACGGATTGGATTTAGAAAAAGCATGCGTAGGGGCGTCAAAGAAGGCAGCACACATCATTGACCGACGAGAATATGAGTCCATGTTCATATGTCTGAGGGAGTATCCGATGGAAACCGCCAGGCCACGAACAGTCCATGGTCATACCTTCTCCCCAAACGCCGCGGCAAACAAAGAGTATTTTGAAAAGGCCATCAGGCAGGTTGTGCATGATATCTCTCGTATCTACACACCGGCAGAGGTCAGGATCGACGGGTTCATTGAGATGCCCCAGAACGTACCGCCTGACGAGGTGATACTATATGAGGCACAGCTCCTTCACGTTTCCGCGAAGCCCGATGTCGACAATTTGGCAAAGGCCTACCTCGACATGATGACCGACATACTTACGATCGATGACGACATATTCTACCATCTTGAGGTCTACAGGTGGTATAGCCTTGAGCCGCGCGTTGAGATTCGGATAACATACGAGACGGCGTTGGAATCCGAATACCTCTACAAGAAGCTCAAGAACCGTAAAGCGATTAAGGACCTGATGAAGACGGGTCAATTCGAACTGAAGAGAATATAAGCTCTTGTGTTGTGTATTTGGAGGATACATTGAAAACCATGAAGATTAGTAAGAAGAATGTTCAGCGGGCGATCGTCCACACGTTCTTCGATCTCTATACGGTACGGCAGCTCGCCGAACGGGTCGTCAACGATCTCGACGACCAGGACATTGGCAGTGCCGAACTTCATAGCTCAAAGCAGAACGGGTTTACCATCCGTTGCAAGAAAGACACAGAGGTCGAAAACGGGACGATGTGTGAAATCATCGCTGAGGTCATGGCCGACATGTTGGATGACAAGGAGGACGAAGCGCTCGACTCCATGTCCGACAACTATGACATGATTCTTGATCTTAGATACGTTGACACGGATCTGATCCGTACGATGTTTGACATCAACCATAACGGACGTTTGATATCCGTTGAAATTGACATGTAAAAAGAAACAACCCGGGGTTTCCCGGGTTGTTCTTTTTCTAACGGCACACAGCCACACCGCGCCTTACCGAACCGTTACTTTACTGCGCGTTACAATACATAGCCTTCACCATGTATGACTACACTTCGCCTTACCAGAACTTCACGTGGCCCTACCAGACCATACCTAGGCCTCACATCAATCGATGATCTCGCCAGTCTTCGGATCGATCGGGGTCCAGATGAAGCGGCCGGCGCCGTTGCCGCGATTCTGGAGCATGCCAACATACTCGCCGTAGTCGAGGCACTCCTTGACGACCGGGAGCAGATTCGGGTCGAGGATTCGGATCGTGCAGGACCACATGGATCCGATGGGCGCAACCTCAGACGAAGCCAGGGCAACACGCGGACCCTGCTGGGTCTCCGCGCGCAGGGGACGCTGGTGCACCCAGGGCAGCCCGTTGGGATCCACGGAGGGCATCTTATTCCCGTCATCATCGTAGAAGAATTCCGGAAGAATGATGGGGATCTTGCGTTCGACGACCTTGATCAGACCGTCGACCGACTTCTTATAGTTCGTGAGCGTCGAGCTCGCGAAGACCTTCTTGCCGGTTTTCTTGGCGAAGTCGCTCGCGAGGTCCTTCGCCTTTTCCACCACCTGCGCTTCCTTGGCGTCTTTCTTGACCTTCCGGTCCTCCTTGTCAGTGGCCATCCGCAGGAAGCCGATCTTCTCCTTGAAGAAGCCGCCCATCTGGTAGTCCAGCATCATGTTGACCTTTTCTTCGGTCGCATCCTTGGGGACCTCAACCAGCGGGTCCTTCGGGTCGTACCACTTGAACGGGTTCTTCACATCGTGGTACATCTTGCCGCGCATGAAGCGGGTCGTGCCCTTGCGCTCGACTTCCTCCTCGCCGAAGAGCTCGAGCTCCTGCTTCATGAGCTCCTTGGCCTTGTTCGCCTTCTCTGTCACATTGGATGCGATGTAGTCGGCGTACAGCTTCTCGTTGCCGGGGGTTGTGGCCAGCATCGGGCTGATCGTCTTACACAGGATCGTGTAGTTGATGACGTTCTTTGCTGCCAGATTTTCTCTCGTGTTTGACCATGCCATGATAGTTCCTTTCCGTCCCAAACATTTGCACGCATTGGCGCTTTCCTAAGGGGACAAGGGTAGCCATTACTTGTCGCGACTACCGACGAAAATTTAGTGTGGAGATCAGATCTTATGCCCCGGGGGTACCATTAGCAGGTACACCACCGGGGCCATATGAACCAGTCACGTTAAGGTGACAAGGCTTCGATCGTCCTTCCATCGCGTATATAGTATATATTCAAATTTTCAACGCGACGGATCAGCTCAGGTCTGTTCGGTCTCGACATTGGTATCCGTCTCCTCGATCTCCGGAGACTTCTCAACCTTGGGAGTGCTCTTGGTTGTTCTCTTCTTAGTCGAGGTCTTCCCGGTCTTCTTGGCTTCGCCGAGCGACATCGGCGTCTCACCCTCGCGGCTGAACTGCGGCGACATTCCAACATCCTTGATGCTATCCGTGGTTCTCCTCGTTAACTCGTAGGAGATGTCGTCAAAGATGTTGCTAAACCTCGACGATGCCATGGTCTGAAGAATCTCAATATCGGTATCCCGCTTCCACGGCTGGTCGTTGAGGATGGTCTTCGTCCTTACCGCCAGATGAATGCTCATCGTTTCGTGATGATCAATGATTCTATTGCTGGCGAGCTGGGCGCGCATGGTGAGGACAGGATCCACCCATCTGTAGTAGAAGTTGAGCATCTTGCTCATGCTCAAGGAATCGCAGTTCTTGATACCGGCTGTATAGATCTTGTATTTGTCGCCGCTCTTCGTCTTGGGCATGACCGTGAAACCCACGAAGGACAGGATGATCGTCATAACGCGACTGATCGGATCGTTAAGGTCCTCTCCGTTGATGACGTCTTCGACCACGCGGGCGATGAACTTAACGCTCTTCTTATGGTACATATCCAGAAGACAATCGTTATATATGGCGACCGCCAGGTCTGCCATGGAGAAATACAGCGTATTGTTGCCATCCTGGGTGTGGCCGTCTGACAGCAGATTATTGACCTCATCCAGCGTGGACGTGTCGGCGTATTTATACGGATGGGCCATGAAATCGAGCGGGTTGAACATCACGCCACGGACCAGCTCATGGATCTCATCCTCCGTGAAGATATCATCGATGGTGAGATCAACAGCGACTCGAACGTCATTGTTGCACCAGGCATAGTGCGCGAATTCTCCCGAGCAGGTTGGTGCGTCGTAGCCTTTGGTAACGATCACGGGCACGTTGTTCATCGCGCCGCGATCCAGCACCCAGTAATCTTTGTACGGAGGCCCGAAGTAGCTCGAAGTCTCTCCGGTGGAAGCCTCGACGGCCCAGGGCAAGAATTGCACCAGCTCTTCGACAAAGGTTGCCCGGTTGTTGGGCAAATTGCTATTTGTCGTGACGGCATGGATGATCCCGGTGCGTATGCCGGCGATCAAACTATCGATATTGATTGGTACTTTTGTGGGATCCACCCTGCCACGCGGCGGATCGTATTCGGTGCTTGTGTAGGTAATTCTCATGCTTAGTTCCTCCTTAATATGGTTTAGTCTTTTGTGGGTTCCTACTAGCATATAGTATATATTCAAAATCCGAACGTAAAATGACCCCTCCCTATCATGGGAGGGGTCATTTGTCTTACTTCTGATAGAAGATGTTGTTGGCGAGGCGCTCGACGTCTCTGTTGGACATGTGGGTGATCTCCAGCTGGTTGCCGGTCTCCATGATCGCGTACA
>Ga0256407_10006964_pt1 | contig 17242 bp, 12 predicted proteins | sample RumenRJG_04DNA_FD_193489 | JGI IMG/M metagenome (GOLD analysis project Ga0256407, IMG submission 193489) | Bovine rumen microbial communities from Lethbridge, Alberta, Canada - RJG_04 | ecosystem: Host-associated > Mammals > Digestive system > Stomach > Rumen | place: Canada: Alberta...
ACATTGGTTTTTATTTATTTCAATTTCAAAATCTTTTTTTTTATCAAATAATAATTCTAATCCTCCTCCTAATTCAACTTTTATCTTCATTTAAAAAATAAAATAAATAATATTTAATAAAAATTTTTTTTTTTACAATAATTTTAAATATATTTTTAAATAAAATGTTTATATATAAACTAAAATTAAACTTTTTTTTCAATAAATTTTCAATAATATACATTTTTTAATTTAATTAATAATCAATTTAAAATCAAAATTTTTAAATATGAAAAATAACTTTAGATATTACTTTAATGAATCTCTTCAAAAATTATATATGTCACAATTTCAAATATATTATCTTATTTTTAAATTATACACACCTAATCAATTTATTTCTTTTTTTTTGGTCATTATTGAAAATTTTCAAATTTTAAGTTTGTTTTTAACTAATCATGTAAAATATATTTTTTATTAATATAATTTTAGTTTAAATATATTTGGAAGAAATCAACAACACTTGATATATTATCTAATTTCCTTACAAATTTTAGAATTGAGCAATATTTCATAAATAATTGGAAATTATTTTTTATCTTCTTATTTTTATGTTATATTATCATATTTTTAAATTTTCTAATTAATTTAACACTTAGTTTCCAAGCATATAAAAATAAAACAATTAAAGATAAAAAATTGTTATTATTATTTTTTAGAGCAACTACAAGTTGTCTTAATGGAATATTTTATTTTCCTTTTTTAGGTAAATTAAAAACATTTAATTTTTATAGAAGCTAATTTAATAATATTTTCATATACTCCAAATGACAAATATTTTATTGATCATATAAAAAAAGGGAGTATTATGCATATAATATATATAATATTGGGTTGTATTTCTTTTATATATTTATTTCCTTTATGCTTTTTTTATACAATTTATTGGTTTTCAAACTCTGAATCATCAAAAATTAAAATTGGGAGATTTGCTATCATTAATTCTACTAAAATTTTTCTTTTCATAAAAAGTATATTCCTAATTTTAATATATATTCAAATTATGTATGATAGTAAAATATTTTTTTTTGCCTTAATTTTATTTTTATCTGTAATTTATTTTTATTCTAATTATTTAGAATATAGTTATCAATATGGACAAAATATAATTAGGAAATTATATTTATTCTTTGGAGTCATTTATTTATTAACATCAATTTTTCTGATAATTGGATTTTTAATAAGAAAAACAAAATTTACTGGCTTAATAAATATACTTTCTATATTTTGTCTCTTATCTGGATTTCTTATTTATTCTATACCAAAAAAAGAAATTAATATTAATTTAGAAAATTTTTCATTTAAAAGTGATTTTGAAGTATATAATCAATTAAAGTTAATTACACTTTCAATGAAGAAGAAAAAAAATAATAGGAAATATTTATTAGATTTAGCATCTTATTGGCATAAATCACAAAAAATAAAACATGATACAAATGAAATGATATATTCAAATTTTGATAATGATCAACTAGAATTATTTATATATAAATATATTGATAAAACATATAGAACTATGATTCATAAATTTAATAATAGCCATTTATTAATAATTGCCTATTCTTTTTTTCTTTTTGAAGTATTAAATAAATATTCTAAAGCTTATATTATTTTATATGATTTATTTTTTACCGATCCAGATTTATCATTTTCAAAAGCATTTTTTATTTATTCAATTGCAAAAGATTTACAAGAAAAAGCATTTGAAATTGGTTTTGATAAAACTGATATTTCATATAAATTTCAATGTAATACATTAATAAATTTAATATCCCAAATATCAGATATTTATATAAATTTTTGGACTTTATTATTAAATAGTCAAGAACATCAAGATATTAATAGATTAAGAGATATAGGAAATAAAATAAATGAAATGAATGAAAAAATAGAAGAAAAATTTACACAAATAAAAAAAATAAAAATAAAAGATAAATCAATATACAAATTATATAATTTATATAAAAGAGATATATTAAATGAAATAAATAATCATGAAATTGATGAAGATTTCTTAAATATGGATGAATATTTTAATCAAAATATAATATCATTATCAGATTTAAATTCATTTATTTCAACATCTGATTTCCAATTTATAATATGTTCAGGAAAAGAAGATAATTTTGGAGTAATATTAAAAATATCAATAGAATTAAGTTCATATTTTGGTTATACAGATGTTGATGTTATTGGACAACATTTAAATATTTTTTTACCTGAATTTATGAGAAAAAAACATGATGAATTATTATTAGATAGAATATCAAAAATAAAATTAAATGATAAAATATCAAATTCTTTAAAAAGACATATTTTTTATTTTAAAACAAGTTCAAAATATATTTATCCTATTTCTTTAGATGTATGTACAATATTTGATGAGGATGGTAAAGCTACAATTTTTGGAAAAGTTGACTATGATAATATTCATATTTTTCATAGGGAAGTTTCTGCAAATTGTCATATTATTACAAATGAAAATTTAATTATTCAAACTTTTTCTCATAATTGTTTACATATTTTAGAATTAAATAATACTTGTATGAATGGAAGTGTTGAAATTACTAAATTTATAAAAGAATTTTATGCTGAATTTTTTAATAGAATTACTAATCTAAATAGTAATATAAGTAAAAAAATTGATAAACAAAAATTAAAAATTAGTATTTTAAAAGAAAAATATTTAACAAATCAACCTGAAGAAATAATAACTTTTGGACAAAAAATATTTAAAATGAATGTTGAAGAATTAAAATTAAATGGGACTGTTGTTGGATATATTTTTCATTTTATTAATCAATTTAATGATTTTTCATCATTTATTTCAAAAAAAGGAACAAAAATATTAAATAATTCTAAAACTCTTTCTCCAAAACAATTAATTGAAAAAAAGAAAAAATTAGGAAGAAAAACACTTACTGAAAACTTTTTTGAAAATACTTTTGATGATATAAATGGTAATTATATTCCAAAATCAGGAAAAGTTTATTTTGATTTTGAAAATAAATTATATCAATTTAATAACAAAAATTTAATATCAATAAATGATTATTTTAATCAAAAAATTGAAAAAAATAAAGTAAGTTCAAATGAAAAATTATCAATTCAAAATTCATCTTCTTTTTCTTCAAATTATGAATCAATAACTTCAGAAGAATCTTTAAGTAATTATACTTCTTCTTTTTCTTCTAGTGAAGATGAAAAAAATGAAAATCAACTTAATAAATTAAAAACAATAGAAAAAGAAAATAGTAATTATATTCATGAATTTTATAAAGTTAATGTAACAAAAATTACTTTATATATTTATGATTATAAGAAAAATATTTTTATTGCTATTCCACAAAGAAATAATAGTTCTAAATTAGAAGATTTAATTATTAAAGAAAAAATTATGAATAAAATAACAAAAAAAAAAATAAATTTAGATAAAAATGATTCAACAATAAAAGATGATAATAAAAAAATAAATAATAATAATATAGAAAATAATTCATATTTTTATAAAGAAAGAAAAATAGATGAAGTTCAAAATTTAAAAAAATATTATACAAATAAATTTAATAATTCAATTAAATACGCATTTATATTTATTTTTTTCCATATTTTTTTTGCTATTCTATTAGGAGTATTATTTTTTATAATTTGTATTAATGATAGAAATCATTTAATAAATAATGTAGAATTAATAAGATATTTAATTAAATTTGGAGAGAATTCACATTCAACATTAACATATTCATTTCAACTTGCATTATTAAGAAATCCAAAATATACAAATTTTTATGCAGAAAGAGAAAGAATTATTACAGTAATGAAACAAAATTTAATAAAAAAATATCAAGATTGTTTAAAACTTTTAAATTCTTATCAAATTAATTCTATTAATTTATCTAAAGAGGCTATTAAAAGAATGAATGAAATTGAAATTTATTATTATATTATTGATGATTCTTCAGCAATTTCTACTATTCATTCTAATATGAAAACTATGATTTCACAATATGCTTATTCAATATTTAATTATGCAAATAGTAATATTACTAATATTCATTTTTTAAATAAAGATTTTAATTTTATTATCTTAAATTCTAATAATTTTTTTATAGAAAATATTTTAGAATATATATCAATTATGTTTGATGAATTTTATACTAATTTAGTTGTTTTAGAGAGAAATTTATGGATTATTGCATCAATATCTTTATTTTTTTTCATATTATTTTTGTTAATTGGTATTAAAATAATTATTTATGTTACTAGTGAAAAAGAAAAATTATTAAGATATTTTTTTGGAATTGACCAAGAATTTATTAAAAATACAATTCATAAATGTCAAAAATTTATTGATTTAAATAAAAATAATTCTTTTGATTCAAAATATTTAATTTCAAAACCAAAAATAAAAATTGAAGAAGATGTTGATATAAGAGAAGAAGATTTTGAAACAGATTTTTCAATAAAGCAAAATGAAAATAATAATAATAATACAAATAATAATACTATAAATCATATTAACACAAATGCATTTTTTATAAAAAAAAACAATTTTATATCAGATAAAAAAACTTTAAAAAGAAACGGAAGTTTCTACATAATATACATCTTAACAGTAATTTCTTTTATTTTAATATTAATGATACATAATGGTGTAAAATATAGAGATATTAAAAGATTATTAAATATATATTATTCAGTTATAAATCACAAATCAATTTTTTTAATAGCATATAATTACTTAAGAACTTATATTTTATATTCTTGTACTTCATTTGACTTTTCAATTTTAACATCAAACACTTCTCCTTATATAGAAGATTTATATTCAATTCATCAATATCATCAAAATATTTTTGAATCAAATTTAACTGATTTTTCCCTTCCAAAAAACTCATCATATTATTATAATCAGATTATTAAAGGACCTTTATATTCATATATTGAAAATTTTGTAACAAAATATAATCTTTCTTATGAAAGTATAGGAAATAATATTGCTAATTATGGAATAAATGCTTTAATGATATATTATCTTGATGCTTTATTAGATTTATTTCAAAAAATAGATATTTTTATTGAACATTCAAATAAAACTGGTTTTTATTATAATGAATTTCTTTATGGTACTATTTATTATATTGAAGATGAAATTTTATTTAAGGATGAAATAATTGAAAATTATAAAAAAAATAATCCATTTCAATTATTTAATGATGAACAATTAGTTGAATTAAATGTTTTAAATGAAGAAATATATAGACCTGCTGTTGAAAATTTTGTTGAAGCTTTAAGTTTAGATATTGATTCTTATGGACAATCTATTTATTCTTATATTGAAAGATATTCAATTTTATATTTTACAATTATTATATTTTTTAATTTGGCATTTTGTATTCCATATTTTTTTTATAAAAATAAAGATATTAATAAAGTTAGACAAATGTTAATGATTATACCAAAAGATATTTTATTTAAAATAATAGAACAAGTAAATGGAAAAAAAGAAATTGAAGATGAATGGTAATTAAATCTTTTATATATATTTATTTTTATTTTTTTAATATAAAATATATATTTTTTTCCAATATAAAATATATTAAAAATTTAAATTTTATTTAATTAAATGAAGAATAAAAATTTAAATTTTATTGATAATCATCGTAGAAAAATATGGAATCATGAAATATTAGATATTAATAATTTTAAAATAAAAAGTGAATATGGATCATTAACATTAAGGAAAAAAAATTTAAATAATAAATATCTTGAAAAAAGAATGAATGATTTAAATAATTTAAATCCAGAAAAAATTGAAAATTTATTATTTCAATTAAAAGAAAATCAATATTCAGAAAAAAAAATAATTATAAACATATTAAATAAAATCAATAAATTATTAGAATCATATGTTAATTTTAATGAAGAAAATACAAAAAATATTATATCTTTTAATCAATTAATTGATAATGAAATAGTCAAAATTTGTAATGAAATTTTAGAAAAATTTTTTTCTGAAGATATTATAAAAATAATAATAAATATTTTATTATTTTCATCTTTAATTATATCATATGAAACAAATAAAGAAAATTATAATTCATTTCAATATTATTTTATTTCAGAAGATAAATTTTTAAATAATTATATTAAAATATTAAATTTTTATAATAATGACCATGAAATAATTTATAATTTAATACATTTTTTAGGAAATATTATTAATGAAAATCAAATGAATCAAAAAATTTTTTTTAAATTAGGTATAATAGATATTTTAATAAATTATAATAATAATGATGAGCCTTTTTTATTATTTATTTTAAATTGGTTTTTTAGTTTATTAAACTTAGAGAAAATATATGAATTAAATATTTCATTAATTCAAAAAATTCAAAAATTATTTATTTCAAGTTTATTATCAGGAATAAATTTAAATAAAGAACAACTAATTGAATTATCAAAATATTCAATTAAAGGATTAATTAATATTAGTACATTAGAAAATGATTTAATTCTAAATCAATTATTCCAATATGAATTAATTAGTTTCCTAATAGATAATGATTTTCAAAATGAAGAAATTGAAAGATCAATTATATTTTTCTTTGGTAATATAACAACATTATCTGTTGAAAAAGTTGAAAAATTAATCAATTATGGTATTGTACAAAAATTATTTAATATTTTAAATTCTCAAAATAAAATTTATGAAAAATTAAAAGATTCAGTTTTTTGGGTTTTAAATAATATTTTTGCTGAAAGAAATTTATTTAGAAAAATAATAACAGAGAGTGAGCAAATTAATTTATTAATTAATTTAATTAAAAAAGATATTTGTCAAAATGATTCGTTTTATAAAGAAATTCTTATTTTTTTTTGTAGTTTAATTAATTTTTCTACAGTAGATGAATTATTGCAATTTATCAAAAAAGATCAAATTATTTCAATTATAATTGATATTATTAAAAAATTTATTTTTCCTTTAAAAAATAATTTTCAAAAAATTTGTATAATTTCAACTACAATAATATTTAAATTAATTTATCATTCTAATGAAACAATTTCAGATATTTCATATAAATATTTTGAAAATTTAGGAATTGATGAAATATGTGAAAGAATTATAATGATTTGTTTTGAGCAAAATATTATAGATGATGAAGAAAAAGAATTAATATCAAAATGGGAATTTATAAAAAGTACAATATATTCAAATAAAAATCATTAATAAAAATAATTTTTTTATTTATAAATAATATATTAAATCATTATGAAAAACTATAATAAATACAAATTAAAATATTTAGGTTATAATAAATAAATAATAAATTAAAAATCTCCAATTATATAAATACAATTTTTTATATAAAACTAAATAACATATAATGTAAATTATATATAAAATGAATTCAATTACAAAATTATTACTCCTAACATTACTATCATTCTCACAAAATTATTATTTCCAAATTCAAAAAGGACCATCAATTTACGAAGAATATGATTTATATGTATATGAAAATGGAAAAGATTTACAATATGATATAAAAGACAATGATATATTTGACAAAAAAGACAGAAAAAATGTTCATTTCAAAAAACCAGATATAACAATAGACTTATCAGCCTTTTCCAAAGCCCAAACAAATATTTTAAATGCATTAAAAGTAGCAGAAGAAAATTTAAGAATATTAAAAGATAAGAAAATAATAGATAGACTTGCATTAGGAGTAAAAGATACAAATGTTTATTTAGGAGGATTAAAAGAAAGTGATATAGGAAAATATTCAGAAAAAATATCATTAGATTTAGTAAAAGATAATTCTGGATATGGATTTAAAATAAATGAAATTAATATGATAGATCCAAATAAAAAAAATGTAACAAAAGTTGATTTATCTAAAAATTTCAAAGGATTATGTATTCATGCAGATGATATAAATGATAATTTAGTTATTTCTCCTCCAGATTTCTTTGATTTTTTTAAAGATTTACATTATTTTAAAGATTGTGAATTAGTTCATAGAACATTAAAATTTGAAAGTCCACCTAAAGATCCTAATTATATTGATTGTAAAAATAATGTAGAAATAAATAAAAATGTACCTGATTTTACTTTTAATTTAGGAGGTTATATTTTTACTCCTAAAGATGGAAATAATTTTGCTGATGGTTATTTTTATGTTCTTAAAGGAAATAAAAAACAACCTTGGGTTTTCCCTTCTGGAATGTGTAGAAGTTTTGTTATTGATTGTGATTTAGATAATATGAAAGTTAATATTTATTTTAATCCTTCTGAAATTAAAGGATATAATGTTCAGAAAGATAATAAAAAAAATAATGGAGTTAATTTTGCTTATTTAGGAATGATATTTGTTTTAATGATGGCTATTTTAGGTTATTATTATAAATTTGGTTATAAGAGAAAATATAATAGAAGTAATTATAATCAAGGTGAAGAATTAATGACTATTGATGAAAGTTAAATTAGGAATTAATAAGTTTAATTATTTATTTTATGTTTATTTAAAAATTGGGTTTTTAATTTTTATTTTTCTTTATTACAACATTTTTAAAAATATATAAATTTTTAATAGTTAATTTATAAAATAATTTATTATTTGTTAATAAAAAAAAGAATAAATATTATTTAATAAAAAATATACTAAATACAAAAAATTAATATTCATTTGAATTATATTTTTTTCTTTTTAGACTTTTTACTTGTTTTTCTAATTTATTAAATCTATTATTTAAATTATCTCTTTCAATTTTTTGTTCTTTTTTTATTTTTTTTAATTCTTTTGTAGTATTTTCAAAATCTTTTAAAGTTTGATAATAAGTAGTAGGATTTGAATAAAGTATTTCATCACTTTCTTTTTCATCATCATTTCCTTCACTTTTATATCTACTATGTTTTAAACTATTACTTAATTTAGTTATTAGCTTTTTTTTATTGAATTCTTTTTTATTATTTTGAATAATTTCAAAATGATTTTCTTCAATTAATAAATAACTATCAATATATTTACAACAACTATTATTTTTTATATTATCAAAAATGAAAAATGAAGAATCATCAATTCCATAATTTAAATTATTTCTTAAATTCCAACCCCATTTTAAAATATTAGAACTTTCATTTATATTTGGATCACATGGATTAGAACATAAAAATAAAATAATATTTGTACCACATGATATAATAATATCATATAAATATTGCATAAAATAAGTATATGGTTCTTCAGGTTGAATTTTTCGACTTAATTGAATTGATATATTTGATATTTCTTTATATGTATTTGATGTTTCCATATAAATTTTTGGATTTGGTGATTTTGGTAAAATAAATGCATATGATGAATCATTCATTTCTATAAATGATAATTTTGATATTTCTTGTATATCATTTAAATCTTTTAATTTTTGAATGTTATTATTTTTTGCTAAAATATTTAAATCACCTGTGTTATTTTGATATAATGTAAAAGTTACTAATAAATGAGATTTAAGAATATAATCTTTAATACTATATTTTTTTGATATTTTAATTCTAGTTTCATTTATTCTTTCTAAAATTGCATTAAAATTCATAATTCCAAAAATAATAGTTTCTTTAAAACATATATCTCTATAATTTAAATAAAATTGTTCTACTTTCATAGTAATAACATATGATGCAGCAATTCCATAAAATGATATCATATCATTTTTAGATAAATTAATATAATATAATATTGTATTTATTGAATAAGTTAATAAACCTTTGATTTTATTTTCTCCTATTAAAAAATATGTTTTACCACTATTTTGAGGACCCATTAAAAAAATACATGAATTAAAACCATTAAACATTCTTTTTACTTTTGATTCAATTGATTGTTTATAAATTTCTGAAATATCATCTGCTTCATTAAAAACTGAATCAAATTCATATATTTTTGAATTTTTTAATTTTTTATTTTTTATATTATCTAAATCTATTTCAGTTTTTATTTTTTTTGTTATAAATCTTCCTCTTAATGGAGTTTCTGATATTATTAATTTATTTGATTTATATGTTGAAGTAAATGTATAATATAGAAAATTTGGTATTATATTTTTATTTCTTTTTCTTTTTTCTAATTTAATTTCATCTATTTTATAATTATTATTTTTATTTGGACTAAAAAATCTTCTTGTTGGAATTGAAGTTAAAGCTCTTGGTCTTATTTCAGGAGAACGAAAACCTTTTGTATATGCTAAATTTCTTTTTCTTTCCCATTCTTTTAATAAACTTTTTTCTCTTTTTCTTTCATTAAGAAAATTATATTTTGTTGGTAATTCATTATATCCTCTTAATCTCACAAATATTTCAACTATATCATTTTTACTTTTAAAAGGAAAATCTTTTGTTAATGTTATAGGATGAAGTATTTGGTCCATTATATATTAAAATAAAACAAATATTATTATTTAAAATTCATAATAAATAATATAAATAAAAAATTTCTTATAAATTTATCAAAAATATATATATAAAAAACAAACAAAATCATAAAAAATTAAAATACGAAAAAAAAGGCAAAAATAAAGATAAAAAAAACCAAAAAAATAAATAAAATAATATTCTCATTGATCAACAGACATATAATCAAACAAATCTGCAAGAAAATCTGGAAAATTAGTATTATCTTCCAAATGTTTAACAATAAAATCATGTTTAATCAACTCACTAACATTAGCTCTCTCACTAGGTTCTTTCTTAAGAATCTTATTCATAAAATCACAAAATTCTTGTGAAAAAAATTCACAAGGTAAACAAGGTTCAGGTCCTTCAACAATTTTAGTAATTTGCATAAATAAATCATTTCCATTTCCATAAGGATAAATCCCAGTAGCTAATTCATATAAAACTAAACCAAGACTCCAAATATCAGAAGGATAAGAATATTCTTTTCCACTAATTCTTTCAGGTGACATAAAATTTTTTGAACCAATATAAGTATGTGAAAAATCAGCAGTATTATCTAAAGAACGAGAAATACCAAAATCAGTTAATTTTATTATTCCATCACTATTAATTAAAATATTTGCAGGTTTTATATCCCTATGGATTAAATGCTTTGTTTTATGTAAATATAGTAATCCTTGTAATATTTGATATGTTATATATGATAAAATTGATTCTGGAATACATGGGATTTTTTTTTCTTTTTTTTGTAACATTTCTATTACTCTGTCTAATGAACCTATGTTCATATATTCTAATAAGATTTTCACATTTCCTTCATAGAAAAATGCACCATAAAATCTTATTAAATTTTGACATTTGTTATCTACTAAAACTCTTAAATCGTTTTTAAATTGTTTTCTTGTTCCTTTATCATATAAATTAATACTTTTAACTGCTATTTGAATATTATTTGGTTTGTATGTTGCTATATGAACTGAACCTGATGCTCCTGAACCTATAAAATCACCAATCTATTTTATATAATTTAATAAAAAAAATATTTTTTTATTATTTATTTATTTTACCTCTATATCTTTTGGGTCTATTATACTTGTTAATGGTTCAAGTGTTTTTACATTTTTTATACAACGAGAACCAACCATGAAACCATCTTTTTTAAATATTGCTTTACTTGATTGACTAATTTTTTTTAAAAATTAATATTTTTTATTTTTACATTTCTACTGAGGAATAACTTAAAATATTGTTATCTTTACTATTTCTATTTGCACTGTTTGTACTTTTATTATTCTTATCTTCTTGAGATGATGAAATTTCTAATTGGAGATTTAATTTCTTTTTGAACATTTTATTATATATTTCTTTTTTTTTATTTTTTTATTGTTTTTTTGAATTATTTAATGTTTTATATATAGTATAAAATTTATCAATTGATTTTTAAAAAAAAATAATATTTTATCATAAATCATTTGATTATAATTTGATTTTTAGTATAATATAAAAATTTATTTTTTTTTCTTTTTTAATTAAAAATTTGATTAATTTTATAACCAGCTTATTAAAACATGAAAATTTTTTAAATAATTAAATTAAATAGAAAAAAATTTCAAAGAAATAATAATTTTTTAATATTTAAATCCTAAATTAATATTATTATTAGCTTGATGAGGTCTTTTCTTTTTCTTTCTATTTTTCCCTCCTTGATAACTGTTTCTATATTCTTCATTATCATCATAATAATCTTCAATATTCATAGGTTTTTCTTCTTTTTGATTTTGCTTTTTAGGTCTTAACATTTCTAATAAATCATCAGAATTATTATTATTATCATTAGTATTATTATTATTATTATTATCATTAGATATATTATTATTATCATTAGAATTATTGTTATTATTATTATTATTAGTATTATTAGTAGTATTATTATTACTATTAGGATTATTAGTAGTATTATTATTACTATTAGGATTATTTTTAATAATAGTATTAGCTGAATTAATTTTAATATCATTTTTGCTTACTTTTAAACCAATTGGAATTTGTTTATTTTCATTTTTTTCTTTTTTTTGAGGTCTAACTTTTCTTTTTCTTTTATTTGGATCTTCCCATTCTCCATCTTCTTCTTCTTTAATATAAGTATCTTGTTTTGACATTGTTGGAATTTTTTTTTGTTTTACTTTTTTATCTTCTTTAATATCTTCTTTTTCTTTTTCTTCAGTTAAATCATCTTTTTCTTTAATATCATCTTTTTTGATATTTTCAATTTTTTTTTCTTGTGTTTTCTTAGATGGTAATTCAAATAATTTTTGAGTTGTTTTGAATAATTCAGTATATTGTAAAAGTGGATTATCCATTATTTTATAAGACCAATCTTTTTCATTTAAAGTAGTTAAAGGTAAAAAATAAAAAAGAGGATATTCTTTAAAACTATAAATATCAATTGGTCTAAAAAAAAATGAAGAATCTATTTTTTTCTCTTTATACATTTCTATTAAATTATCTGAAGAAATTGGTCCTATAATATTTTGATAATGATCTTTTAAATAAAAAGATTCTTTATCTTTTGGAATATTTGTATTATCATTAAATGAATATATATTTTGAATATCAATAGTAATTAAATCTTCTTTATTTTGATAATTGTGTCCTCTTTTAAAATCATTTTTATTATTATTATTATAATTTTGACCTCTCCAATTATCATTTGTTGAAGGAATATATACTTCTGATATTTCTATTTTTTCTGATGTTATTGATGGATGAAGTGACTCTTTTGATAATAGAAGTTCTGATAAATTTAATACTTCTTTTGTTAATTGCTTTTCTGGTAAAGGATATTCAATAAATGAACCAAGAATTTTTGCTTTAGATATACTCATTTTTATTTATTTTTTAAATATAAATAAAAAAAAAATATATTTTAAATTAAATTAAATTAATTAGAAAATTTATTTTAATAAATAAACAATATATATATTTATAACTATTTTATTTTTTTATGTTTATAAAAAACTAAAAACATTTTTTTAAATAAAATATCATATTTTATTTGATTGGAATTCATTATTTTTATTATTTACAGAACATTGATTAATATTAATAGTTGTGATATTAGTAATATTTAATATATTTTTTCTATTTGAAATATTTTCATCACTAAAACTTGGAGTGTGATCGTGATAACCTACACTTGAACTACAAATTGAAGCAGTATACCCATTTAATAATAATTGATTTCCTGGAATTTGAATTTTTTGATTGGTAAAATAATCTATATATGGTGTAATATTTTTATTTATATTTGTTAGTTTTTGATTTAAATTATTCATTTTTATTACTAAAGTTTGAGATTTGTTTTCTTTTTTTTTCTTTGTTAAATTTTCCTTTTTTTCTTTGTCTTTTGTAAATGTATTTGATATAAATTTATCAATTGTATTTTTTAAATTTAATGTATGAAAATATGATTTATTTGTTTTGGATAATAATATTTTGTTTTTATTTTGGATTTGTTTTAATTTATCATCACTTTTTTCTTCTAATTTTTCAATTTTATTTTCTTTAAAAAATTTATTTAATATTCTTGGATTTTTTGATATATTTCTTAATTCTCTATTAAGTTGTGCTATTATTGTTAATTCTTTATAAGTAAAAAAATCTAAAATATTTTCCCATCCTTTTTTATTTATATGAAAAAAGTAATCTTTTCTCTTATTTTTTACTGTTATATAATCTATTGATTTTGATAATTCACAATTTGTACTATTATTTATTTTCATATCATTTAAATTACTTAAAATATTAATATTATTTTTTTTTGGATAACATATACATCCCATTTTTATAATTTTATATATTAGTTATATATATTATTTAATTAATAATTATAATCATAAAAAAAGTATAAATATTATAATAATTATTTTATAAATATATTTAGGCTTTAATTTTTATTATTTAATAATATATATTTTAATATTATTTTTTTAATTGTTTGATTTTCTACTATTTTTAATGTCGAATAAAAAAAATTCATTAAAATTAAAACTATATTTTCTAAAATAAAATCAATATTTATGCATAAAAATTTATTATTTTGTTTAAAAGACAGATTAATATCATACAAATTTATAATAAAATATGTTATTTAGTCTATTTATTATTTATTCATTTTTTTATTTCTTTATAATTAAATTATGCTATCTTTTTTGATAAATAATATATGAATAAAATAATTTTATACAAACTTTTTTCACCAAATTTAAAATTTTTTATCATGTAGTTAATAATATTTTATATTTTTAAATTTTTATCTTAATAAATAAATTTAATTATTGTTTTTTCATTATTTTTATTGAATATAAATTTTAAATATTTGTCCCATTTACAATTCAAAAAAAAATAAATATAAAATATGTCTTCTTCAAATATATATTTAACAAGAAAAATAAATATATCAGAATTAAACCTTAATAAAGAAAATGAATATAAAAAAGATTCAGAAATTAACAAACAAATAATAAAAACAAAAATAAATAATATATTTAATTTCCCAGAAATATCAAATATTAAAATTTCCCAAATTGATTTAGAAAAAATTTCTTCATCACCATATAAATATATTCCAAAAGAAATAATTTTACCAAACCCAATTGAATCAATAGATAATAAATTTAAATATTTTTGCATAAAAGAAATTCCATTAGAAATATTAATGAAAAAATATTATAAAAGAAAAATAAATATTATCCTTGATATAGATCAAACATTAATATTTTCAAAAGATGAAATATTATTTGATCCAAAAATTAAAAATGAATTAACAAAAGATTCAAATCCAATAATAGTTCCAAATGAATCACAAAAAAATAATCCATTTAGATTAATATTTGATTATAGACCAAAATTAAAAGAATTTTTAATAGGATTAAGTAAATTTTGTAATTTTTATGTTTGTACTCTAGCAAAAGAAAATTATGCAAAAATGATTACTTATAGAATTAAAAAAGATATTGGAATTGAAATTCCAGATGAAAATATAGTTGCTACTGTAAATATAAAAGGTTTTGAATTATTTAATGGAATTGAAACAAAGAATACTATTATATTTGATGATAATGCTAATGTTTGGATTAAAGAATTAAAACATTTAATTGTTTCTAAAAAATTTGTTTCTTTTCTAGAAAAAGATTATAAATTTGATTTTGTTGTTGAAGATTATAAAATTATTAATTATAATTCTAGACCTGATTTTCTTTTTACAAATGAAACTAAAAGTAATAATAAATTTCAGTTGGATTATGTTTTAAATTTTATTGAAATGGCTTATAAATTTTCTATTATCTTTCAGAATGATATTGTAAATTCAATTGGATATATGAGGAAAAGAATTTTTAATAAAGTTAAATTAAATATTCAATATTATAGTCAAAATGAAAATTATATTTTAATTAATGGTATTGTTAAATTTCTTGGTGGAATTATGGAAACTGATATTAATCAATCTACTCATTTTTTACTTTCTGAACAAAATAATTTAAAAAAGGAAAGGTTAAATTTAAATAATGAAGTTTATTTTGTTAATGAACAATGGGTATTTGATTCATATTTATTTTTACAAAAAATGGATGAAAATGAACGTGAATATAAAATGAAAATAAATTAATGACATAAATAAAAAATAAAATATTTAATATATAAATAAATATTTCAAAAAAAAAATATATTTAAAAATCAATCATTTTCAAATAACAAAAATTTTAAAAAAAAAATAAAATAAAAACAGAATTATTAAAATATTATAATGTCTACTAAAAATAATATTTATAAAAAATAAAAAAAATATATAAAATACTATAACCTTTTAATTATTAACTATTCCAAAAATTAGTTTTCTTCATTCTTTTAATTTTTAAAATATCATCAGGTGAATAATAAAAATTAGTCTTAGCTTTATTACCATGATTCTGAATAGCAACAATATCATAAGAACTTGCAGCTTCTTCTTCAGTTTTATAATTTCCAATATATCTTTTTTTTTTATTAATCATAATTAAAACTTGCCATTGATTTCCATTTTTAGATACTCCTCTATATTTACTTCCTCTTTGTCCTTTATGTTTTAAATTTTTTTCAGAAATTTGAATTTGTTCTTTTGCTTTTATTTTTTTATTATTTTCTGATGATGAATTACTTGTACTATTTTCTTTTTGAGAATAATCTACTAATGATATTGAATGTGAATCTGCTTTACAATATACAATTTTTTTATTTTTTACTGTTCTTATTATTTTTTCTTCTTTTTGATTATTTACTTGAAATTCTGGATATGTTCTTTTTTTTGTTATAAATGTTTGAGTTTGAGGGTAACAGTAATTATTTTTTGGTTTTTGATTGTTTTGAGGATATTGGGTTATTTGAAAATTTAATTGAGTTAATAAATTATATATTTGCGTTGATAATGATTGACTTATTGCTATGTAATAATTGTTTAAATTAGCTAATTCTTCTTTAATTGAACTATTTTTTCAGTTAAGAATTTATTCATACATTATTTGGTTTAATTGATTTGATTCCATTAAATTATATAATTAAATAAACAACAATATTTATATAAAGTCAGTAAAAAAATAATTACAATATTTAATGATATAAAAAATTAACATAATGATGTTATAAAATTAAAATAAAAATTTTATTAAAAAACAAAAAATAACAAAAAAACCTAAAAAAAAATAATTT
>Ga0256407_10006965_pt1 | contig 17236 bp, 17 predicted proteins | sample RumenRJG_04DNA_FD_193489 | JGI IMG/M metagenome (GOLD analysis project Ga0256407, IMG submission 193489) | Bovine rumen microbial communities from Lethbridge, Alberta, Canada - RJG_04 | ecosystem: Host-associated > Mammals > Digestive system > Stomach > Rumen | place: Canada: Alberta...
TTTGGTCTGACTTCAACAGCACTGCCAGGCCTTAAAGTCAGACCTAGCCAATGAGTTGCACCATTTTGGTCTGACTTCAACAGCACTGCCAGGCCTTAAAATCAGACCTGGCTAAGGGTTTGTTCCTTTTTGGTCTGACTTTGATTATTTGAGAGGGGCCCTGTTAGATTTAAAAGATGCTTGCGAGTTGCTTTCCCTCACCATGTATGCAGGTCAAAGGGCCGCAGTGCCCCTTTGGCCTGTTGTCTGCCCCGTGCCGCAGGGAGGAGGGGAAGTCAAGAGCTGGCAGAGTATGAAACGTTGTAAGAAAAGGAGCAGTTGGCAGCCGCGAAGCGGGCGAAAGACTCTTTACTTCCCCGAAGCACTGTGGCACCTGCAAACTTGAGCGCTTCTAAAGAAGAAAAAGTATCAAAAAGCAATGCCAGTAAATACGCACGGCAGCTAACAGGGGCGTTTACGGTGTACTAGCTGCGCGTCGCCGTCCGCCCCGCTGCCTGGCGGATGTTTCCATGTAGGAGGAGGCGAAGCCTCCGAAAGCTTCACCACAGTTGTGTTGGAATTGAGGGGTAAATCGCCATTGGCTGTGCAAGCTTGACGAAAATGCGAAGCGTCAGGCATGGGAAAAGCTCAACAAATTCGGATTTGTGGGGTTTGCATGGAGGGAAGCAAAAAAAGACCTGCAGTCGGAACTGCAGGTCTTTTGGTGTGTTTTAGAGTGCTGTGAGCGCCGGGCAGGGCGACGTTAGTCGATGTCGGTGTAGCTGTCGTCATCGTCGGGGTCGTCCCAGTCGTCGTAGTCGTCGCCTTTGGGGCGGCGGGCGGCTTTGCGGGCGGCCTTGTCGGCGCGCTTCTCTGCTTTTTCCGCTTTGCGCTCGGCTTTCTCGCTTTCCTTCGCCGCTTTTTCAGCGGACTTTTCGGCGCGGCGGACTTCTTTTTCGGAGTCGTGGTCCGTCTTCTCCCAGCCGGCGCGGATGGCGCGGCAGCCGATGCCGGTGAGGATGGCGGAGACGAGGGTGACCGCGGCGGCGGTCCAGAGGCTCGCGAGGCCGACTACAGCGAGGACCATGACGATGGCCTTCAGCGCGATGGTGACGATGGTGTTCGCGCGGGCCAGTTTGAAGGTCCGTCGGGCGGTGTCGAGCAGGGGCACGACGCGGGACGGCGCTTCCGGCATGATGATGACGTCGGTCGTGTCGTAGACGTCCGTCGTGCGGAAGCCGCCGAGGGCGACGCCCGGTTCGGCGAAGGCCAGCAGCTGCCGGTCCTTGATGCCGTCGCCGACGAAGACGAGGGTGCCTTCATCGCCAAGGCGCTGGGCAAAGGTCTGCAGTGCGGCGATTTTGTCCTCGGGGGCGAGTTCGGAACCGAACTCGTCGATGCCCAGTTCCTCCGCGAGGAGTTTGGACGGTCCGCGGGCTCCGCCGGTCAGCATGGTGACGCCTTCGAGGCCGAGGTCGTGGAGCCCGTCGATGGCCTCCCGGCTGTCCCGGCGGGACGTGTCGGAGGTGACGATGCAGCCCAGGTACTTCTTGTCCACGGCCACGTGGAGTTTGTTGCCGGCCTGGTGGCTTTCACGCACGTCGATGCCCTCCGCCAGCATGCAGCGGACGTTGCCGGCGACGAGCCGGTGACCGTCGACATAGACACTGACGCCGAGGCCGGGCACTTCCTTGAAATTCACGAGGGTGGCCTGGTCGACTTTCTTGCCGTATGCCTTGCGGATGCAGGCGGCGATGCGGTGGTCGGAGAGGTACTCGGCCTTGGCCGCCATCTCCAGAAGCTGTGCGGAGCGGTAACCCTCCGCGGGGATCATATCGACGATGTCCGGTTCGCCCTTCGTGAGCGTTCCGGTCTTGTTGAACACGACTTTCTTCGCGCGGGACAGCTTCTCGAGGGGGCCGTCACCGCGGATCAGGACACCGTTGTAGAAGGCGGTGCCGAGGCCGTTCTCAAAGCACAGCGGTCCGTGGAGCAGGAGCTCGGCGGATCCGGCAAGGATCATGAAGGTGAAGGCGATGCGCATCCACTCGTGCCAGTTGTCGGTCAGGATGGAGGGCACGATGCCGAGGGCAAGGCCCAGTACGATGACGACGATGCCGAACGCCAGAGAGAACTTCCGGTCGAATTCACTCTCCCGGGACTCCTCGGCGGAGTCGTCGTACATGAAGTCGGCCACCTTTTCGGCGGTGGAACCCGCGTAGGGACAGGTGGTGACGATCTGCAGTTCGTCGGACGTGACGACCATGCCGGAGTAGACTTTGTCTCCGGCGAACACGTACTTCGGCGCCTCGTCGCCCGTCAGGAGGACGGTGTCCAGAAGGCCGCTGCCACCGGCGACGACGCCGTCGATGGGCACGAGTTCGTTCTGGCGGACCAGGATGGTCTCACCGGGCCAGACTCTCTCCGGCGCCACGGACTGGAAGCCGCCGTCCCGGTACACATAGACCGAGTCGACTTCAAAGTCTTCGAGCGCGCCGAACAGGGCGTCTGAGTGGGACGCGTTCAGCGACGAGATGAAACCGGCCAGGACATAGAGGAACATGGCCGCGGTCGCCGCCGGGAACTGGCCGACGAACACACCGCCGATGCAGGCGATGGTCATGAGCACGTCGGAGTCCAGAAGCTTCAGGTGGAACAGCTTGCTGATGCCGTCCATGATGACCTCATAGGCCAGGATGAGGAATGCCACGACGAGGAACGCGATGGACATGAAGCTCGCGCCCTCCGCGTCGGTGTCCGAAAACTCAAAGAACAGACCGAAGGCCAGCAGCACGCCGCCGGCGATCAGCTGGAACAGCTTGAAGCCGGGACTGCCGAAGCCGGGCAGCACGCTCGTGCGCACCGCGCTGACCTTTTCCGGACGGGGCTGAGGTTTTGGGAGTTCCTGATGGGTCTCCTGGTACTCCTCCGGGTCCGGAGCCTCGATGGGTTCCGGCTCGGGGTTGATGGCCTGCTCGTCCTGGATGATCGTCGGCATCGGAGTCGGCGGCATCTCGTCGGTGTGGGACGGCTGGTCGTCAAGGAGCGACTGGACTTTATTTTTGGATTTCTCTGCCACGCTGTCCGCCGCTTTGGACGAGACATCGTGGACGATGATCTTCTTTTTCTTCTCTGCCAAAAGGGGTGGCCCTCCTTTCCGCATCTCCTATATATAGTTATTCACTTTATTGTACTAAAGAATTCTTGTCATTGCAACAAGGGAAACTGTGCTATAATATCCGCAAAAGTTCCGGCCGTCGCGCCGCAGGAGGAATGAACATGGGAGCATTTGCAAACGTACAGGAAGCCGCCAACTTCTTCAAGGATGACCGCTTCGCCACCGAGAACGGCATGGAGGTCTGTGAGCTGACCGACGAGTATGCCGTCGCGAAGATGACGATCACGTCCCGCCACCGCAACGCCATGAACAACGTCATGGGCGGTGCGCTCTTCACACTGGGCGACCTCGCCATCTCGGCGCTGGGCTGCCACCTGCATCTGCCGGTCGTGGGCCTCGACGGGAACATCAACTTCCTGTCCACTGCCAAGGGCGATGTACTGTACGCGAAAGCCACATGCCGGAAAAATGGCCGCACCACCATCGTCATGCAGTGCGACATCACCGATGACACCGGGAGACTGGTCGCCGTCATGACCGCGACCGCGTTCAAGATCCAGCAGAAAGCATAACGACGCAAAAGCGCAACAAAACCCCGCTGAAACAGCGGGGTTTCTTTATGTCCGTTTTCCGGGCCGTATCTTTTCTCCAGTTGTCATTCCATATGCACGAGCAGTGCCGTCATGTCGTCCGAGGCACGGGCGACGCGGATGTCGAAGCCGCCGTCGATGCCGGGCTGTTTGTAGAAGTTCAGTACATCGCCCTCGTAAACGGAGTTGCGGAAGATGACGTCGAAGGACTTCGGCTGCATCTCCCGGAGTTCTTTGTTCGAGAAAGTGCCAAGGAGCGCCTGCACATACTTTGCGTTGTTCATGTGGTGGCCGATGTCGATGTCGGTGGAGCGCACCGTGTACTCCGCGTACTTGTCCGCTTCGGAGAACCGGTCCTTGATGCGCACGAAGCCTTCCGGGCAAGCGGACGGCCGGCTGTAGTCGAGGCCTTCCGGGTACACCTCGCTGATGGGGATGAGCTTCATGGTCTCGGTGTTCAGGACCGCCCATTCGGTCTTGCCGCGGGCCAGGACCTTGTCCCCCGCGCGCATTTCGTAGCTCCGGTCGCCCCGGAGTTTGGTCGGCTCCTCGACCCAGGTGGCCAGTGTCACGGTGTCGCCGAGTTTCGGGCGGTCCTCAAAGACGATCTTCGTCTTGACCGTCAGCCAGAAGAGGTTCCGCGGAGAGATGTGCCGCCAGGCGACCCCCATCTGACCCGCGTGGTCGTCCGCAATGTCCATGAAGATATTGAACGTCTCATAGCGGTTCAGGAGCCCCTCCGCGTCGGCCAGGCTCGGGTTGATGTACAGTTCTTTTTCAAAATAGTTGGTCACAGCTGACCCTTCTCTCTAAACGGTTTTCCAATACTATACCGCAAACGCCCGTCAATTGCATTGCTCAGATTTCGCTGTTTGTCACCCCGGTCAGGTCCTTCACCACTTCCCCGGCAAGGATGAGTCCCGCGACGGAGGGCACAAAAGCGATGGAGCCCGGTGTGTCTTTCCGCCGTTTCGGCGTTTCATTGGGCGATGTACCGTCCGTCTCTTCCGACGGCAGCGACAGCGGTGTCATCGACACCTCTTCGGAGTACACGACTTTCAAAGACTCGATGCCCCGTTTGCGGCACTCCTTGCGCATGACGCGGGCGAGGCCGTCGAACTGCGTCTCGAAGAGGTCGCAGACCACGAACTTCGTCGGGTCCAGCTTGTTGCCCGCTCCCATAGCGGAGATGACGGGCACGCCCGCCTCCTTCGCGCACTGGATGAGCAGGAGTTTCGCCGTGACGGTGTCGATGGCATCGACCACGTAGTCGTACTGCGTGAAGTCGAACTGGTCCATGGTGTCCGGCAGGAAGAAGATCTGATACGTGGTCACCGCACAGTCAGGGTTAATGTCTTTCACCCGCTCCGCGGCCACCTCGACCTTCGGCCGTCCGATGGTGGAACCCAGCGCGATGATCTGCCGGTTGATGTTCGTCTCATCGACGACGTCTTTATCGATGAGGTCCAGTGCCCCGACACCGGAACGCGCCAGCGCCTCCACGACATAGCCGCCCACTCCGCCGACGCCGAAGACGGCGACGCGGGCCGACCCGAGACGATGCATCGCCTCAGGGCCCAGGAGCATTTCAGTTCTCTGGAAACGGTCAGGCATATCACTTCACTCCATACATGTGGCCGAGGATGAGTCGCTCGGCGGTCTCTTTGCCGAAGAGTTTCGTCACCTGGTCGACGGCGGGGCCGCCCTGGTCGAAGAGAGTCTGCGCGAAATGCCGGACATTCTCTTTCTTGGCCACCGGGTCGCAGTCCGGTGCGGCCCTGACCTGGGCGATGTACTCCTCCAGGTACGCAGCGGCAGCTTTGTTCAGACGTTCCGAGATCTTCTTGCCGGTCTTGTCATAGGACTGAGGCAGGAGGATGTCGTCGTACCAGTGCGGGTCGGTCTCCCGGTCCGCGAGGTCCGCGTCTTTATCCTTGATGGCCTGAAACTTCGCGGTGGCCTCCGCCGGGTACGGGGCGATCTGGTCGTCGTAAAGTTCACACATCTGGGTCTCCTTGCCCATGGCGAGGACCCAGTCGAGGTTCATCATGGGGACGTCCTTCGCAGTGGTCGCGAGGACCGCGGTCTCCATCTTCATGAGCCCGCCCATCGCCTTCATGGTGAGGAAGCAGATGTGGCCGAGGCCTTCCGCCTCGTAAGCTTCCGTCTGAAAGTGGAAGCCGTTTTTCTTCATGGTCGCTTCATCGCCCACGTCGACACGAGTGAGCGGGTAGTCTGCCAGTGCGCCAAGCACCAGCTCGGGCAGAGTTGCTCTCTGGTATTTCATGCGGTTGCCTCCATTCCTGTTCAAAGGTACTTCCAAAACCTGATGTTCCCAGTATAACACAAATGCAGGGCCCTGCGGCGGGGCGGTTGCGCAATTATTTCTCATATGATATAAATAGCTCACATCTTATTTTAAGCGCGATTTATCCGCGATCCACAGACCGGGAGCAACACAGACTATGAAACAGAACACCGCAGCAAGAACTTTGTATTATTACGGGAAAACGGTCATGAAACACTGGCCCTACTTTTTCCTCGGCATCCTCGCATCCTTCGGGTACACCTACTGCCTGACGTTCCTGAACGCCAAGGCGGTGTCGGACATCATCGACCGGGTGGCCGAGGGCGGCATCGCGGCGGACAACGTACTGCACACCTTCATGCCCTACATCATCCTGCTGGTGGTCGCGAACCTCGTCGGGCAGATCTGTTCGAAGCTCCAGGACTACGCGGTCTGGAAGCTCGAGATCCTCGGCTACTACGACCTCTCCACCCTCGTCTTCGACTCGCTCTCCAACCAGAGCATGACCTTCCACAACAGCCGGTTCGGCGGCGCGCTGGTGTCCCAGACGTCCAAGTTCACGAACGCCTACTCCTCGCTCGTCGAGCTGTTCAACTACTCGCTGGTGCCCCTCATCTCGGCGACGGTCCTGACCATCGTCATGCTGGCACCGCTGGTCCCGCTCTACGTCATCATCCTGTCGGCCATCCTCGTCGTGTACGTCATCGTGGTCTGGCTCCTGTTCCGCCGCACGCTGTCCCGCAACACGGTGGCCGCCAGCGCGCAGAACCGCCTCTCCGGCGAACTGTCCGACAGTATCACGAACATCCTCGCGGTCAAGACCTCCGGCCGCGAAGCCTATGAGAAAGACCTGTTCACGGCGGCCAACAAGGAAGTCCGCGCCGCGGACTCCCGCCGCATGCACGCGACGCTCCTCAGCGCCTCCGTGGCCGCCGGCATCATCGTTGTCATCATGGTCATCCAGACCATCTTCGTCGCGGGCGGCAATGCCTGGTACGGCATCAGCGCCGGTACACTGGTCCTGATCTTCTCCTACACCCACAACCTCACGCTCCGGTTCAACATGATCAACCAGACCATGACGGTCATCAACCGGTGCTTCGGCGACGCCGCCGAAATGACCCAGAACCTCGATGAGCCCCGCCTCGTCGACGACGTTCCGGACGCGGTGGACCTCGAAGTCACCGACGGTCAGATCTGCTTCTATAACCTTCGGTTCCAGTACACGGACGGCGTCGGAGAAGACGGCGAAGTCGACCCGGAGAAGGCCGGCACCGTCGAGAACATCTTCGAAGACTTCTCGATGACCATTCCCGCCGGACAGCGCATCGGCCTTGTCGGCCGGTCCGGTTCCGGAAAGACCACGCTGACCAAACTGCTCCTGCGCCTCGCTGACATCCAGGAAGGATGCATCTGCATCGACGGACAGGACATCTCGAAAGTGACCCAGGTCTCCCTGCGCCGGCAGATCGCCTACGTGCCCCAGGAGCCCCTCCTGTTCCACCGGACCATCGCGGAGAACATCGCGTACGGCCGGCCGGACGCCACCATGGAGGAGATCCGCGAGGCGGCGGAGAAGGCCAACGCCCTCGAGTTCATCGAGAAGTTCCCGGAAGGGTTCGAGACCATCACCGGCGAACGGGGCGTCAAGCTGTCCGGCGGACAGCGGCAGCGCATCGCCATCGCCCGCGCCATCCTGACCAATGCGCCTATCCTCGTCCTCGACGAGGCGACCTCGGCGCTGGACTCCGAGAGCGAACGGATGATCCAGGAAGCCCTCGGTAACCTGATGGAAGGACGCACGTCCATCGTCATCGCCCATCGGCTCTCGACGGTGTCCCGCCTTGACCGCATCGTCGTCCTGAAGGACGGCGAGATCGTCGAAGACGGCACCCACGACGAACTGGTCGCCCGGGGCGGCGAGTACGCCGGCCTCTGGGAGCGCCAGACGGGAGCATTCGAAGAATAAGAGGCACATCGCCACAAAACGAAAAGGCTTCGCCAAAACGGCGGAGCCTTTATTCTTGACATATGCCAGGAACCGGCGTATAGTAGTTGCAGTTATTGACATATGCCAGAAAGGAGACTCCATGCCGAGACCCAAGACATGCAGACGCATCTGCAGCTACCCGAGCTACTGGAGCTTCGCTCCGGAAGACGGCCACTGCGGAGAAACGGTACAGCTCATGCTCGACGAGTATGAGGCCATCCGGCTCATCGACCACCAGAAGATGACCCAGGAAGAGTGTGCCGAGGCGATGGGCGTCTCCCGCGCCACCGTCACGAGCATCTACGAGAGCGCCCGGGCCAAACTGGCTGACGCCCTCATCAGCGGTAAGCAGCTCCGCATTTCCGGCGGCGCCTACCGGATCGATGACGTTCCGGCGGCCGCGGAAGTCCCGGAGAAAGAGCCGGGCAGCACCCGCATCGCGGTCCCCTATGACGACGGACAGGTGGGCCAGCACTTCGGCCGCGCCGAACAGTTCGCGTTCTACGATGTGGCCGACGGAGCCATCCGCCGCAGCCGCGTCGTCGAGACCGGCGGCGTCAGCCGCATCGCGCTGGTCGGGTTCCTCCGCGCCGCGGAAGTGGACACGCTCCTTTGCGGCGGCATCGGCGAAAACGCCCGTAATGCGCTGTGCTCGACCGGCATTCGCATGGAGTCGGGACTGACCGGGTCCGTCGAAGAAGTCGTAGAGGCATATCTCAAAGACACAAAAGAATCATAATAAAACAGGAGAACGATCATTATGAGAATCGCAGTCACCTACAACAACGGCGAAGTGTTCCAGCACTTCGGTCACAGTGAATACTTCAAAGTCTACGAAGTCGAAGACGGCAAAGTCGTCTCCTCCGAAGTCGTCGGCTCCGACGGTCAGGGCCACGGCGCGCTCGCCGGCCTCCTTGCCGGCAAGGGCATCGATGTCCTCATCTGCGGCGGTATCGGCGGCGGTGCAGTCAACGCTCTGACTTCTGCCGGCATCGAGCTGTGCGCGGGCCAGTCCGGCAACACCGACGAGGTCGTTGAGAAGTACCTGCGCGGTGAACTCGAGAGCACCGGCGCCAACTGTGACCACCACGGCGAAGGCCACGAGTGCGGCCACCACGAAGAAGGCCACGAATGTGGCTGCGGCGGCCATGAAGACGACCACGAGTGTGGCTGCGGTCACCATCAGCGGCAGCCCCTTTACGAGGGCAAGAACGCCGGCAAGGTCGTGAAGACCCACTACACCGGCACCTTCAACGACGGCACGGTCTTCGACTCCTCCTATGACCGCGGCGAGCCTCTCGAGTTCGTCTGCGCCATGGGCATGATGATCCCGGGCTTCGACAAGGCCGTCGTCAACATGGAAGTCGGCGAGAAGGTCCACGTCCACCTGATGCCCGAGGAAGCTTACGGCCCCTCGAACCCGAACGCCATCTTCGACGCGCCCATCAGCGTCGTCCGCCGCGGCGAGGAACTCGAAGTCGGCATGCGCATCTACCTGCAGGCACCGAACGGTCAGCCCTTCCCGGCGACCATCGTCAAAAAGACCGAGGACACCTTCACCTTCGACGCCAACCATGAGATGGCCGGCAAAGAACTGAACTTCGACATCGAACTCGTCGAGGTCGCAGAATAAGAAAGCGGTTTTCGTACATCGCCCAAAAAAGCAAGGCTTCGCCAAACGGCGAAGCCTTTTCTTTGTAATCCATACGTTCTTTCCTTTTACAGCATATCGCCGGTGTATTCGTAGCGCGGGAGCGCGTCGAAGTCATAGGTCGCGAGGTCGCCCAATGAGATGTTGGTGACGCAGCCCATGTGGACCATGAGGTTCGAGTCGGCGGTCTCGTCCACGTGGACGACCACGACCGGGACACCTTTCGCGTAGGCATAGCCGCACTCCCAGGCGGTGCCGCTGTCGCTGTACACGCCGTAGTAGAGCATGACGACCACGTCGGCCTTGTCGATCTCGCTCCGGTCCATCTCAAAGATGTCCCGGGCCCACCGCACCGATCCGGGGTCCGTGCGAACCTCGTGGCGCATGGGGCTGAAGAGCTCGAAGCCTCTGGCCTCCAGGATCTGTTCGGCCCTTTCGATGTTCTTCACTTCGGTCTCGTTGAAAAAGGGACCGGCGAGGTATACCCGTTTCATGGGGCCGCCCTTACGAGTCGTAGAACTGCTGACCTTCGTCGGTCACCAGCCGCTCCGTCGTGGGGTATGTGAAGATGACGTCCTGGTCGGCGGTTTCGAGATACTCGACATACCGGGCCGCCTCCCACTTTGCCATGGGGAGGTCGTGCATCATGTAGTTGCCGCAGTTCTCCGGCGTGGCGCCGGGCACTTCTCCTTCATAGTCCCGGACATACCGAAACGCGTCGAGGAGGATCGGGTACATCTCCGCCGGAGACGGACGCCCTTTCACGATGATGTAGCAGCCGGTCATGCAGCCCATCGGTCCCCAGTAAATGAGTTCGTCCTTCCAGTCCGGATGGTTCCGAAGGAAGGTGGCGACCAGGTGCTCGATGCTGTGCATGGCGGCCGGGTCGATCGCGGGTTCCCGGTTCGGGTATCTCATGCGGACGTCGAACGTGGTGGCGAGTTCTTCTCCGAGGACATCCACCCGGCTCTCATAGATACCGGGCACGATCTTCGTGTGGTCGACCGTAAAGCTTGGGATCAATTTCATGGTTGAGGTTCCTTTCTATCTCTCAATGTCACCATTATAATCGCTGTCGCCTGTTTTTCCAAATCGGATGTGCCCGGTGTTCCGGAACGGACATCGGAGTTGCGGTCCGCCCGGCAACATGTTATATTAAATCTGACAAATGTTAAATCCAAAAAACAAGGAGGAATATAGAATGGGCACTTTCTTTGACGCGGTCGCCGATATCCTCGGCGCGTTTTTCGCATCCTTTATTTGGTGGCTGCTTCGCTGATCTTTGCACATAATCAAAGCCCGCGCCGGGTCTCCGGCGCGGGCTTGTTTTATTCAGTTTCCGAACATCCCGGTGACGAAGATCTCGATCCCGATCCCGATCAGGATCACTCCGCCGAGTATGGAGGCTTTTCCGGACAGGCGGGTGCCGACGCGCTGGCCGATCCGCAGGCCGAAGAAGCTGATGATGTACGTCACGACTCCGATGATGAGCCCGGCCGCCAGCGCCTTTGGAAAGCGGTATTCCGCGATGGTGAAGCCGACCGCCAGAGCGTCGATGGCCGTCGCGATCCCCTGCAGGATCAGCGTGCCCGGCCCCAGCTGTTCGACCGCCGACTCTTCGTCGCCCCGGAGCCCGTCGACGAGCATCTTTCCGCCGATGAACAACAGAAGGATGAGCGCGATCCACGGGACAGCAGCCTGAAAGGCCTCGAATGCCTCTGCCAGACGCCGCACGCAGAACCAGCCGATCATCGGCATCAGGAACTGGAACCCGCCGAACGTCAGCGGGACGGCAGCCCGCATGCCGCGGGACATCTTCGGAGCATTCAGGCCGTCGGCCAGCGAGACGGAAAACGCGTCCATCGCGAGGCCCACACCCAGCAGGATGCTGTTGACGATAAACATGATCATGTTTGGGATCACTCTCCTTGATTCCATCCTACTTTACAGGAATGCTCCCCAACATGTCAACTGTCGTCGAAACTCGTTCTTTACCGCTTTTTATAAAGCACGAGTTCCGGGTCCGTCCCGTCCCTGCCGTAAGTACAGACCAGGATGAACTCCATATTCGCGAGGACGCCGAAGCAACGGTCTCCGCCGAACTCGGACTCGAGCTGGTTCCCGAGATAGGTGGTCTGGTCGTCGAGGAATTTCGCGGTCATGCCGCTCGGGAGCCGGTAGGCGAGATTGACATAGCTGCCGACCAGCGCGTTGAGCGTTTCCACCTTGGGCATGCCCTCGATAGCCAGCGCATTGATCTCCCCGATGAGCTGCTGTTTGAACGCCTCGAACTCGCCGTTGTCGCCGAGTTCGTCGAACCGTTTCCAGTAGTCCAGGGTGGGCAGCAGCTGTTCCATATAGGCCCTCGCCTGTTCTTCCGTGATGTTCTCGTTCACCATGTGCGGGACGCAGACATCGATCAGGTTGTCCATGCTGCTGTAGGTGTAGGTCCCGTCGGCATAGCACCACTTGCAATAGTCCTCGTTGAGGGAACCGTCTTTCTCTCTGCTGATGATCTCGTCTTCCAGCGGCATGCCGCAGCACTGGCAGACCAGCTTGTGCGGCGAGCCCAGCAGGGTGTTGATGGATACGTTGAACAGATTCGACAGCTGTTTCAGTGTCTCGGTGTTCGGCACCGTCTCTCCGTTCTCCCAGCGCGAGACCGCCTGGCGGGTCACGAAGACCTTTTCCGCCAGCTCGTCCTGCGACAGGCCGTTCTTTGTTCTGAGTTCATACAATACTTCTTTTGTGCCCATAGAGATCCCTCCTTGATTTCATTATAGTACGAAGATCTCCCGGACACACGCAACTGTTCGTTGCGGTCTCCCGCTCCGTCACCGCTTCATGCGTTTCCGGTAGCGGAGCATGTTCGGGAAGTCGAAGACGTTGTTGAGGACAGCCGAGCCGTAGAACCGGGTGTTCGTCAGGATGACGTCTCCGAGCGCCATATACTTCTCATGTTTGTCCTGCTGCTTCCGGAGCATGGCCAGGTGTTCTTCCGGTGTGAGGTGCATCGCCTCGTAGTATGCGGCGATGGACGCCTGCGGGTCGAGATCGACGACGATCTTGTCCTCGCCCCAGCCCCTGGTCTCCGCGAGGATCTCCCCGAGCGGGGTCATGATGCGGGCGTGCCCCGCCTCCGCGTTCAGGGTGTCCTCCGGCCGGCAGCCGAGGTTGCAGTCCACATAGACGACGCCGTTTTCGATGGCGCGGTTCCGCCCGGCGTAGCGGTGCAGCTGCATGGAGATGTCGAGGTCCCCGAGCCGCCGGTCCAGTCCGGGCCACGCGGTCGGATTGATGATGATCTCCGCGCCCTTGAGTTTGAGCGCGCGCACCGTGTCCGGCGAGTTTTTGTCAAAGCAGATGATGAGGCCGACTTTGCCGTAAGCCGTGTCGAAGACGTCGGACCCCTTGTCCCCCGCCAGGAACATCATTTTCTCGGTCCCTGCTCGATGCACTTTGCGGTAAGTCCCGACGAGACCCTCCGGACCGACGAGGACCGCCGTGTTGTAGATGCGGTCTTCATAGAACCGGTCGCGCTCGATCATCGTCCAGCAGATGTACAGGTCGTGTTTCTTCGCCTGTTCCATCATCAGCTGCACGGTCTCGCCCTGCGGGATGAGCTCCGCGTTTTCCTCAAAGTGCTTCTTTTCCGCCTTGCTGACATAGTTCATGCTGATGTCGTCCGGCAGCCCGGTGCTGGAGTATTCGGGGAGCACCAGGATGTTGACGCCGTTCGCCGCGGCGTCTTCGATATACTTGACGTAGTTTTTCAGGTTGGTCGCCTTGCTGTCGGTCGTGACGAGCGACACACATTCGATCCGTACTGTACTCATTTGACTCAACTCCTTTTGTCTCATTATAGCAGAGATCCCCGACACCGTGCCCCCTTCCGTATTTTCGTTTTCTGTGACATAATGGAATAAAGGAGGGTTCGCGATGAAACGACTCGGATATTACAACGGCAAGTACGGTCCGCTCGAAGAGATGATGATCCCCATGAACGACAGGGTCTGCTGGTTCGGGGACGGGGTCTACGACGCGGGACCCTGCCGCAATTACAAGATCTTCGCTCTGGATGAGCACGTGGACCGGTTCTTCCGGAACGCGGCATGGCTGGGCGTCGAGATGCCCCTCACCAAAGAGGAATTCAAAGAACTCCTGGACAAACTGGTCCACGAGATGGACTCGGGTGATCTGTTCGTCTACATGCAGCTGACCCGTGCCGCCAGTGTGCCCCGGCAGCACCCCTACACGGAGGGGCCCGGCAGCCTGTGGGTCACCCTGAACCCCGCGAAGATCCCGGACGGCAGAGTGCCCATCAAACTCATCACCCGGGAGGACACCCGTTTTTTCCACTGCAACATCAAGACACTGAACCTCATCCCTGCCGTCATGGCATCGGAGGCCGCCAAACAGGCGGGTTGCGATGAAGCGGTCCTGTACCGTGCCCCGGACCGGGTCACGGAGGGCTCCCACAGCAACATCCACATCATCAAAGACGGCACGCTACACACGGCGCCGCTCGACAATCTCATCCTTCCGGGCATCGCGCGCGCCCATCTGCTCCGCGCCTGCGACGCTCTGGGCATCCCGTACGTGGAAGAGCCCTACACGCTGGACGATCTCGCCAACGCGGACGAGATCCTCATGACGAGTTCGAGCAACCTCTGCCGCCACGCGGACCAGCTCGACGGAAAACCCGCTGGAATGAAGGACCCGGAGACCTACGACAGGATCCTCACCTGGCTCATCGACGAGTTCCACACTGAGACCGGCGGCTGATCAAACAGATAAAAAACCACCTCCCTGCGGAGGTGGTTTTTTGTGTTTTGAGATCAGTTCGTGTAATTGTCGAAATAGCCCTGGACCAGGACGACCGGGGTACCCTTGTCGCCGGAGCCGGAGGTCAGGTCGCACAGCGAGCCGATGAGGTCCGTCAGCTGGCGGGGCGTGGTGCCCTGAGAGGCCATATGGCCGACGAGGTCGCTCTTCTTCGAGCGGATGGACTCGGAGATGGCGTCTTTCAGTTCTTTGCCGGACAGATGTTTGTAGTCGTTGTCGGCAAGGTATTTCAGCTTGAGCTCATTGGGGGTGCCGATGAGGCCGTCTGTGTAAGCCGGCGACACGACCGGGTCCGCGAGTTCCCAGATCTTGCCCTGCGGGTCTTTGAAGGCTCCATCGCCGTAGACCATGACTTCGACATGTTTGCCGGTCGCCTGCAGAAGCTTCTCCTGAACGGCAAGGACCACGTCCTCGCAATCCTTCGGGAACAGCTTCACCCGTTCCTCGGTGGACTTGTTTGAGCCGAGCAGTCCGTACTGATCATTGTTGCCGGAACCGTCGCGGGAAGCGTTCATGATGTCGCTGAGACTGCAGACCACTTTGGCGCCCGCCTCGAGGAGGATCCGCTTGGTACGGTCTCTTGTGTGGATGTCGCAGTTCAGGACATGGTCCGTATAGTCGAGGATGGCCTGCGCGTGGTTCGCGAAGATGATCTCGACTTCCGCGCCTTCTTCATGGATGAGGTCCGTGTAATACTCGACATAGTCGACGCCGGTGAACTCATGCCGGTTCACGCCGAATTTCTCCCGGTACTGTTCGAGCGACAGGACGTCGGAGTAGGGGTTGACGTCGGACGCGTCGAGCTTGTCGAGCGGAAGCAGGCTGTTGCCGACTTCGTCTGCGGGGTACGAGAGCATCAGGACGATCTTTTTGCAGCCCCTCGCGATGCCTCGCAGGCAGATCGCGAACCGGTTTCTCGACAGGATGGGGAAAATGACGCCGATGGTCTCTCCGCCGAGCTTTTCCCGGACGTCGTCCGCAATGTCATCGACGGTGCAGTAGTTGCCCTGTGCGCGAGCCACGATGGACTCGGTCATGGCGATGACGTCTCTGTCTCGCAGGGAGAAGCCTTCGAACTCTGCAGCCTCCAGGACACCGGTCGTCACAATCTCTGCCAGGTCGTCTCCCTCCCGGATGATCGGCATGCGGATGCCCCGCACGACGGTGCCAACTCTTCTTTCATACTCTGCCATAATCCATAAACTCCTTTTGAAAACTCTTTTTTATCATTATAACAAATTTTACCGGGAGGGTCATTCCTCTAAAAAAGCACAGAGTTCATCGACGCTGTCGGCGAACCGGACCCGCGCCAGCTGCTGTTCGGTCGCGAGGCCCTGCTTGACCATGGTGTCGAGCAGTTGTTTCAGCCCTTCGTAATAGCCGTTGTGGTTGTAGAGGATGCAGGGCGCGGCGATGTGGTCAAGGGAGTTCTTCGACATGATCTCCGAGATCTCCTCGAGCGTCCCGGTCCCGCCCGGCAGGGCGACGAACGCGTCTCCCAGCTCGATCATTTTGGCCTTCCGCTCGGTCATGTCTTTCGTGACAATGAGACGGGTGAGGTTCTCATACTGCACCGCGATGTCGAGGAAGAATTCCGGCTCGACACCGGTGGCCTCCCCGCCCGCGGTCACGACGCTTTCGGCCAGAACGCCCATGAGGCCGGACTTGGACCCGCCGTACACGAGGCAGTTGCCGCTTCGGGCGATCCAGGTCCCAAATTCCGCGACCGCATCCCGCAGCGTGGGGTCGGCTCCTTCACTGGCGCCGAGGTAGACTGTGATGTTCATATAAACTCCTTATTGTTTGTTCGTATCAGGTGTCCTTCCTGTATCGCCGCAAGAGTCGCCACTGCGCTGACAGCGGCTCCACTGTATTTCAAATCAAGGAATGTCAACGTCAGCGGAAGCACAAACAGCAGCAGACCTGTCACCTTGTTCATTGCCGTATGCAGGACAACGATTTCTTTTTGCATGACATACCCGGATATGAGGTTGATCGCCTTGATCACGGCGATCACGACGATCCAGATGATGAGCCAGGCCGGCACATGGAGGACCGGGAGCAACTTGATCAGGCATACGACCACCAGAACAAAATCTGCCGTCGTATCCAGCTTCGCTCCAAATTTACTACCGGTTCCGGTTTTCCTCGCCACTGCGCCGTCGATCATGTCGGTGACTCCGGCGGCAATATACAACGCGTAAAATGCCGGCGAAAACACAGGGCAGAACAGCAAAGCAATGCTGCAAACGATTCGGATGCATGTGATGATATTTGCCATACACTACCTCGTCAAACTGGAATTTAACGATTAGAGCTTCATGAAAGACTTGATTTCTTGTTCCAAGAGACGAAATACGTTTGCAACCAGATAGCCATCAGCGATTGCATGATTTAGACGAACGGTCACAGGCATGACAAGCCTACCGTTTTCTTCTCTGTATTTTCCCCAGTTAATGATCGGCGCAAAATATAGATTTCCATCGGGAAGTTCAAGATGAAGTGAATCATAGGAAAGCCAAGATATAAACGACGCATCAAACCAGTTGGGATGGTTCACTATATCCAGACCGTATTCCCTTGTCTTCTTTGCCTCTTCAACATCCAGCAATGCGGCAGCGTAGAACTTTTCATAGTCCTCATCGTATTTCGTATAAACAGGCGTACAGGTTTCCGTATCTTCATGGAAAACATACTGTGTTGGATTGATCACGTCATAGCAGATCAGCTCATCTGTCTGCCAAAGGTATCCCAT
>Ga0256407_10006968_pt1 | contig 17233 bp, 8 predicted proteins | sample RumenRJG_04DNA_FD_193489 | JGI IMG/M metagenome (GOLD analysis project Ga0256407, IMG submission 193489) | Bovine rumen microbial communities from Lethbridge, Alberta, Canada - RJG_04 | ecosystem: Host-associated > Mammals > Digestive system > Stomach > Rumen | place: Canada: Alberta | collected...
TAAAGCCTAATGTCAGTAATGATGCTATTAAAGCTATCTTTTGTATTACTATCATACAATGCCTTGGGCCAACATAGCCTTAGCTACTTTCATGAAGCCTGCCACATTAGCACCCTTCACGTAGTTTACGTAGCCATTAGCCTGTTTGCCGTATTTCACGCACTGCTCGTGAATGCCAGCCATAATCTGGTGCAGACGCTGGTCAACTTCCTCAGCTGTCCAAGCCATGCGCATTGAGTTCTGGGTCATCTCCAGACCAGAGGTTGCTACACCACCGGCATTTACAGCCTTGCCAGGAGCAAACAGCTGACCGGCAGCCAGGAACTTGTCAACGGCCTCAGCTGTGCATCCCATGTTGCTGACCTCAGCTACGCACAGTGGCTTCTGGGCCAATATCATGTCTGCGTCGTTGCCGTTCAGCTCGTTCTGTGTAGCACATGGCAGATAGATGTCTGCCTTCTGTTCCCAAGGCTTCTTGCCTGCGAAGAACTTCGAGCCGGGGAATTCTTCTTCGTAAGGCTGACAAACATCATTGCCGCTGGCACGCAACTCCAGCATATACTCAATCTTCTCGTCATCCAAACCCTCTGGGTCGTAGATGTAGCCGTCAGGACCGCTGATGGTGATTACCTTAGCACCCAGTTCGGTAGCTTTCTTGGCTGCACCCCAAGCCACGTTGCCAAAGCCAGACAGTGCCACCGTCTTGCCCTTGATGTCCAGTCCGTGAGTCTCCATCATGTGGTGTACGAAGTAGAGTGCACCATAACCTGTAGCCTCTGGGCGCAGGATAGAGCCACCCCATTCCAGTCCTTTACCTGTCAGGGTCGCACCATGGAACTGACTTGTCAGTCTCTTGTACTGTCCAAACAGATAGCCAATCTCACGTCCACCTACACCAATGTCGCCAGCAGGTACGTCCATATCCGGACCGATAATCTTATAGAGTTCAGTCATGAACGACTGACAGAAACGCATGATTTCAGCATCGCTCTTGCCACGAGGAGCGAAGTCTGAACCGCCTTTACCACCACCCATAGGCAGTGTGGTCAGTGCGTTCTTAAAAGTCTGTTCAAATCCGAGGAACTTCAGGATACTGAGGTTCACTGACGGGTGGAAGCGCAAACCACCTTTGTACGGGCCAATCGCTGAGTTGAACTGTACACGATAACCGATGTTTACCTGTACCTCACCCTTGTCGTCTACCCAGGGCACACGGAATGTGGTGATGCGTTCAGGTTCCACCAGTCGCTCAATGATTTTAGCCTTCTCAAACTCAGGATGCTGGTTGTAAACATCCTCAATAGAGATTAACACTTCCCTGACTGCTTGCAGGAATTCTGCCTCGCCTGCGTGTTTCTGCTGCAGGCCTTGCATGATTTTCTCAACGTTCATAGTATTGCTATTTATAGTTCTAAAATATCATTCTGTCATTAAGACAGCACAAAATTAGGTTATTTCTGCCAAACGACAAAGGATTTTTGCGAAAATTTTCATCGCAAAGGTTACATTTTGTTAAACCGGCATCCTCTGCCGAATAGTGTGTTTGATGCTACAAAGATACGAAATATTTTCAATAAACGTACATTTTGACACGAATTATCGAAAAAATTTGTACCTTTGCCCACATAATAGCTATTTTTATGAGCGCAAACATACCTCAGGAATTCAACAATTTCTTTCTTAAAGATGTGTCGTTTGTCAATCTGATGACGCGTCGTATCTTCAATGTGTTGATAGTTGCCAACCCTTACGATGCCTTCATGTTGGAGGATGACGGACGTGTTGACGAAAAAATCTTCGATGAGTATATGGAGTTGGGTATGCGTTATCCGCCCACGTTCACCCAGGTGTCAACTACCGAGGAGGCCAGCAATGTGCTGAAGACTACCGATATCGACCTCGTTATCTGTATGCCTGGTAATGCTGACAACGACGCTTTTGCCGTTGCCCGCGATGTCAAGCACATGGCTCCTCACATTCCTTGTGTGGTATTGACTCCTTTCTCGCATGGCATCACCAAGCGCATTGAACACGAGGATATGACCATCTTCGACTATGTGTTCTGCTGGTTGGGCAATACAAACCTGATACTCTCTATCATCAAGTTGATAGAGGACCAGATGAACATTGAACACGATATCCATGAGGCTGGTGTGCAGATGATTATGTTGGTCGAGGATAACATCCGTTTCTACTCCTCTGTGCTTCCTAACCTTTATAATTATATCCTGGCACAGTCCAAGAACTTCTCTACCGAGGCGCTCAACCCTCATGCTGCTGCCCAGCGTAAGCGCGGTCGCCCCAAGGTGGTGCTGGCCACTACTTACGAGGAAGCCATGCATTGGTATGAAATGTATCCTAATAATGTATTAGGTGTCATTTCCGATACCCGTTTCCCCATGAAGGGTGTCAACGGTCGTCTGGCCCATGTCGAGGAGGGCGATGCTGAGGCAGGTCTGAAGCTCTTGCGCGAGATTCGTCGTCGCGACGAGTATGTGCCTTTGATTCTGCAGAGCTCCGAGATTGCCAACAAGGAGAAGGCGGAGGCTGAGCGTTTCCACTTTGTCGACAAGAACTCTAAGAAGATGAATGTCGACCTGCGCCAACTGATAGAGGAACACATGGGCTTTGGCGATTTCGTCTTCCGCGACCCAAACACCAAGGAAGAGGTAGCCCGCGTCTCTACGCTGAAGGAACTTCAGGACAATATTTTCAAGATTCCTCGCGACTCCATGCTTTATCACATCTCACGCAACCACATGAGCCGCTGGCTCTGTGCTCGTGCCATCTTCCCTGTGTCTCAGTTCCTGAAAACAGTTACGTGGCACAAGTTACAGGATGTCGATGCCCATCGCCAGATTATCTTTGATGCCATCGTGCAGTATCGTCACATGAAGAATATCGGTGTTGTGGCAGTCTTCGACCGTCTCAAGTTCGACCGCTATGCCCACTTTGCCCGTATTGGCGATGGCTCTCTAGGTGGCAAGGGTCGTGGCTTGGCGTTCCTCGACAATGTCATCAAGCGCCATCCTGAACTCAATCAGTTCGAAAATGCTACCGTACAGATTCCCAAGACCGTAGTGCTCTGTACCGACTTCTTCGACGAGTTCATGGACAAGAACAATCTGTGGACCATTGCCCTCAGCGATGCTTCTGACGACGAGATACTGCATCACTTCATGCGAGCTCAGTTGCCCGATGCGCTCATTGCCGACTTCTTCACCTTCTTCGAGGCTATCAAGTCGCCCATTGCCGTGCGCTCTTCTTCACTATTGGAAGACTCCCACTATCAGCCCTTTGCAGGCATCTATTCTACCTATATGATTCCTTATCTTGAGGATAAGTACGAGATGCTTCGCATGCTGGCTTGCGCCATCAAGGGTGTCTATGCCTCCGTTTATTATAGAGACTCAAAGGCTTATATGACTGCTACTTCCAACGTCATTGATCAGGAGAAGATGGCTGTCATCCTGCAAGAGGTGGTGGGCCAGCAGTATGGCACCCGCTTCTATCCCACGTTCTCTGGTGTGCTTCGCTCGCTCAACTATTATCCCATTGGCGACGAATTGGCTGAGGAGGGCATTGCCTCTCTGGCCTTAGGCCTGGGTAAGTATATTGTGGATGGCGGACAGACCCTGCGAGTGTCGCCCTATCATCCTAATCAGGTGTTGCAGACCTCCGAGATGGATACAGCCCTCAAGGAGACGCAGACCCGTTTCTATGCCCTCGATATGTCGCATGTGGGCGATGATTTCAAGGTCGACGACGGCTTCAACATCCTCAACCTTCGTGTCAAGGAGGCCGATAAGGACCAGTCGCTCAATGGCATTGCTTCCACCTACGACCCCAACGACCAGATTATCCGCGACGGCATCTACGAGGGCGGTCGCAAGGTTATCTCTTTCTCCGGTGTCTTGCAGCACGGCATATTCCCCTTGCCCGAAATCCTGCAACTCTCGCAGAAGCTGGGTTCTGAGGAAATGCGTCGTCCTGTGGAAATCGAGTTTGCTTGCAACCTCAACAAGGGCGAAGGACTTGGCATCAAGGGCGATTTCTATCTCCTTCAGATTCGTCCTATCGTCGATTCCAAGCAAGTTTTGGACGAGGACCTCGCTGCCATTCCTGACGAACAGTGCCTGTTGCGCTCTCATAACTCTTTGGGCCACGGTATTTCTGAAGATGTGGTGGATGTTGTCTATGTCAAGGCCGACGACGATTTTACCGCTGCCAACAACCCCGCCATTGCCGACCAGATAGAGCAGATGAACCGTCGTTTCCTGGACGAGGACAAGAACTATGTTCTCATCGGTCCAGGACGCTGGGGCTCCAGCGACTATTGGCTGGGCATTCCTGTCAAGTGGCCCCACATCTCTGCCGCCCGTGTCATCGTTGAGGCTGGTCTGAAGAACTATCATGTCGACCCATCGCAGGGCACTCACTTCTTCCAGAACCTCACCTCCTTTGGTGTCGGCTACTTTACCGTCAACACCTACACCGGCGATGGAGTGCTGCAAAAGTCCATCCTCGACAGTATGCCTGCCGTTGAGGAAACTGAGTTTGTGCGCCACGTCCGCTTCGACCGTCCCCTGAAAATCATGATGGACGGCAAGAAGCAACACGGTGTGGTTATGTTGCCTGAGTAGTTACCAGAATTCTACGAAAACATTTTGAGATTTGCCCGAATTTGAGTACTTTTGCCTTAGAAAACAAAAACAGTTTGAGATTTAAGAATTGACATAATGCCCAGGAAGAAGGAAGGTTTGCCATTTGAAGTTCACCCGTCTCCGATGAAAGCGGAGAATGGGGAGAGTCTGCTTTATGCGAAGCCGCAGAGCGGACTCGTGAGGACTTTGGACGAGTTGGAGACGTACTATGCCGACAAATATTCTCTGCGAAAGGGAGATATGACCCGTGTATTCCAAGCCTTCATGGACGGGGCCCCGGAGTGGATGGCTATGGGCTACCGTATAGAGACGCCCATCGGCACGTTTGCCCCAAAGCTCAGGATGAAGCGTGAGGTGACCAACCCTGACGATGTCAGGCACACCGACGTGGAGTTGGAGGGCATTGACTATAAGCCCTATAAACCCTTTGAGAAGAACCTGGGTTTCGCCATTGAGAAAGACGGTTTCCGCTATGTCCATAAGACAACCTCCAGTAAACTGTTGGAGAATCAGTTGCAGTTGGAGAAAGCGCTGAAGAGGAGTATTGAGGCGAATAACGGTTATACGACCGTGGCGAGTTTCGCTCAGTTCAGTGGTCTTACGGAGTATTCTGCCCGTAAGCAACTGGATCGTTGGTGCTATGGTGATAACCCCAAGCTCCGGATGTCGCGCATCAGCCATGCGCACATCTATACCGAAATTTGACGTTCCCCATGCCCTCAGCCAAATGACAAAGTGCCCCAAACCAACCGACGGTTTGGCTAAAGGCAAATGACGGTTTGGCTAAAGGACATATCCCCATCGTACCGGTTCATCTCTCCTGTTGAATCAGGGCATTATCCTTTGTCAGTCGGGTGGCATCCCGAGTACACCAGTTTTAACTTAAAATGAGAAGAGATAGCAATTGGTGTTGTGCCACTGGCGGTGGCGGAGGTCGTCGGGACGGATGAGGAAATTGAGCGTGCCTGTTGTTATATATGATACTCGCACTAGGGCAGACCGACCTGGCGGATGTGTATAAACCCGTGGAGTCATACAAGGATACTTGCCAGCAGTTTCTTATTCATGGAGTCAATCTTATTCAACTTTTGCAGCAAAGATACGAACTTTATTTGATACTCACAAGCGAAGTAAAAAAATTTATGCGAAAAATTTCACAATGAAAAATTTCGCATAAATGTCTGGTGTGAAATCAGATGTTATTTCAATCCTTCCCAAATGAAGGTCTGGTCGCAAGTGACTTGTGTGGACAGTGAACCTACGGTCAGCAGGAAGTCGCCTTCTTCCAGGCACCAACGGCCGTCGTAGCCTACAAAGGCAAGATCGGAGGCGGGCAACTGAAGGGTGACGGTGCGGGTTTCACCAGGATTGAGGGCTATCTTGTCGAACTGGCGCAGACGACGCCCGTCAGGAGTCATCGAGGCAATGAGGTCGCTGCTATAGAGCAGGATGCTCTCCTTGCCAGCCATACGTCCTTTGTTGGTGACGTCAACGCTGACAGTCAGCACATCGTCCTTGGTGAAATGCGCCTTGTCGACACGCAGGTTGGCATACTCGAAAGTGGTATAGCTCAGTCCTGTGCCGAAGCCCCATTGCTGGGTAATGCGGGCATTATAGTCGTAGGCTCCCTCCATCGTTCCCACCTCCTCGCTCTTCTTGAAGTCATAGTTGGCGAGCGAGTTGATTTCGCTGGGGTAGGTGTAGGGCATTCGACCCGAGAAGTTGCGCTTGCCACTGAGCAGCAGCGCCAAAGCGTCGCCACCATAGTTGCCTGGAATCAGAATGTCGACAACCGCCTGACAAAGGGGTACGATGTCGCTGATGATGCGAGGACGACCCTCGTTCAGTATGAGAACGATGGGCTTGCCCGTCTGGCTGAGTGCCTTCACCAAGTCGCGCTGGTTCTGGCTGAGTGTCAAATCCGACAGGTTGCCAGGAGTCTCGGTGTAGGAATTCTCACCGATGCAAGCCACGATGACGTCGACATCCTTAGCGGCACGGACGGCAGCCTCAATGTCGGGCGTGTTTTCCTCCCAGTATTTGCCTTGCTCGTTGTAGGTAACACCCTGACAGAGCACTACATTCTGTTGATCGTATTCGTTGCAAAGAGCCTCGTAGATGGTGTTGTACTGTTGGGCAAACTCGTCCGTACGATGACCCTGCCACGTGTAGCTCCATCCACCGTCCAGACAGCGCATCTGGTTGGCGTTGGGACCAGTAACAAGGAATTTCTTTCCTTTGGCAAGGGGCAGGATGTTGCCTTCGTTCTTCAGCAATACCATGCTTTCAACGGCTCCGTCGAGTGCCAACTGCGCAAATTCCTTGCCACCGAACTTAGGGTAGTCCTTGAGGCGCTGGGTAGGATGCTTGTAAAGTCCCAGTCGCTCCTTCATGCGAAGAATACGGCTGACGGCATCGTCAATACGGCTCATGGGTATCTTGCCTTCCTCCACCAGCTCTTTCAGCAGGATGCAGGCATCCACGCTGTAAGGTTCCATAATCATGTCGATACCTGCATTGATGGCTATGCACAGAGCTTCTTTCTTGTCCTTTGCCACCCGTTCGCGGGTATAGAGGTTGTTGATGTCGGCCCAGTCGGTAATGAGCACTCCGTCCCATCCCGTCTGCTCCTTCAGCCAAACGGTCAGCAACTCGCGGTTGGCATGAACGGGCATACCATTGACGGAAGCCGAGTTGACCATGATGGATGCAGCCCCCTCGCGGATAGCTGCAAGGAAAGGAGCGAAGTGCTTCTCACGCAAGTCGGAAGGGGAGATGTAGGCTGGGGTGCGGTCCTTGCCAGACCAGGGCACACCATAGCCCAGATAGTGCTTGAGCGATACAGCCACATGCTGCTGATCGATATGCTTGGGGTCGTTGCCTTGGAATCCTAAGGTCTGCATGCGTCCCATCTCTGCATTCAGATAGCAGTCCTCGCCAAAGTTCTCCCAGATACGAGGCCAGCGGGCATCGCGTCCGAGGTCGACGGTAGGACAGAATGTCCAGGGCACACTGACAGCACGCGTTTCGTAAGCCGTAGCCTCGGCACACTGACGTGCAATGTCGCGGTTGAACGTAGCACCCACATTGATGTTCTGAGGGAACAGCGTACCACCTTGAGTATAGGTGGAGCCGTGGTTCTGGTCCAGCCCGAAGACACAGGGAATACCGATGTGCTTCATCGACAACTTCTGGATGTCGCTGATAATCTCCTCCCACTGAGAAGCGGTAGGTGCACAGGTATTGGGTGCATTCAGGATAGACCCAATCTTGTACTTGCTGAACAACGTGTCGGCCTTGGCGCGGTCGATGTGGAACACGCCTTGTGCGTCGTTGGTGCCGAAGAGGTCGGTGACGAGCTGCATCATCTGACCAATCTTCTCCTCCAACGTCAGTTGCTTGACAGTAGTCTTGGCCGCCTGCACGGGGCAGACAACCAAGACAATGAGAGTGATGACAATAAACTTTCTCATCAAAAAAGAAAACTACTACTAATATAACTAATCCTTATACGTAACCTTGGTCAGCTTATATCCATAGCCGACAATCAGCATTCCTTCACGGGTATCCACGATAGCCTTGTTATCTTCAGTATAGGTAAACTCGAATGGATTAGGCGTTTCGTCTGTCAGGTCAAACTGAGGAACTACCTGATCCTCGGGATTGTCGCCCCACCAGTTGGTTGTGATTCGCATAGCATGGTAGCCGTCGGGCATATCAATGATTTGATAATACAGGCTTACAGTTGCGCCAACAGGTACTTGTGACATAGTCTCTGAAGAGACGAGAACGTTAGCTGTACCCCAGTTAATGTCGGTTTCACCTTCCCAGAGTGTCGTCTCTGCGGGTGCTACACCCTCGACAATAACCACCTTGGTCAGCTTATATCCATAACCAACTATCAGCATACCGTCACGGTTATCTACGATAGCCTTATTCTCTTCAGTATAGACAAACTCGAATGGGTTAGGCGTATCTTCTGTCAGGTCAAACTGAGGAACTACCTGATCCTCTGGATTGTCACCCCACCAGTTGGTTGTGATTCGCATAGCATGGTAGCCGTCGGGCATATCCACTAATTGGTAAACAAGACGTACAGTTGCACCTACAGGAACTTCAGACATAATGTCTGGAGAGATGAGGACGTTAGCTGTACCCCAGTTGATATCAACATCGCCTTCCCAGATGACGGTCTCCTTGATGCCCGGGTCAACATACTCGTCGTTGCTGACCGTGAACACGCCGCAACCATAGCGCATGCCGTCGGCCTCGATGCTAACCATGTAGTCGCCCTCGTCCATGGCCGGAACGTTGAAGGTCAGTTTACCGTTGGCAAAGGAGACATTGCTGGCCTCGGTCTTGCCAATGAACACCTTCGTGACGTTGGTGGCGTTCTTGCACTCAATGGTCTTGGTGGTGCCAATGGTGAGCCAGCGTGAACGGCCATCGGTAGCCAACTCTGGGTCACCGGCGGCAGGACGGACGTTCAGCGTGAACAGGCGATAGGTTGACAGCCCCTTGGTCGTGGTGGCCACCACTCTCACGAGGTGGTCGCCAGCCAGTACGGGCACATCGACGCTCAAGCCTTCAGCCACCTGCTCGTCGTCAATGAACCAAGTAACGGTGGTGTAGTGAACAGGGGTGACAATCACCTCGCAGGTGAAGTTGGTGGTGCGCTCGATGCTGGAAAGTGCAGCAGGCTCTCCACCCTTGCCCTCGGGCAGGTCGGTATTGATGATGCGTGGATAATCATCTTCACCGGCCGAGAAGAATGGATCCTTGTCGCTGGAGCAACTGGTGAAGGCTACGGACAGTCCGCAGCAAACAAAGCAGGCAGCGAGGTATTTGAATATATTCTTGGTAATCATAATAATCTACGATTTATGTTTATTGTTATTATTTAAGTTTCGCATTCGCTCAACTTTTACCTCTAACTTGAGCTTGCGAATGTTGAGTTATTATTTCAAATGGTAGTCAGCACAGTCCCACCAAACACGCTTATGCCAGTCGTCAATATAGTTGCCATGCTCATCGACGGAACCAATACGTTCAAGCGCCTCGGTATAGTTCTTGTGGTTATACTGGTTCTCCAGGATAGGATAGCGCAGGCGGGTTGGCGTCCTCAGATCGTTGCCATAGGTAAATCCGTCGAACTTAGGCAGCTTGGTGCGGTCCAGAATGACGGGATAGTCAGAACGGCGCAGGTTAGCCCATGCCTCAGCGGGGTTCATCAGATGCAGAATCCATGCCTGTGTGTTGATGGCTTCCTTCGGATTGTTGGCCATCATGGCAGAAATAGGACCGCTTAGGAAGGTTTCCATCTCATTGTCGGTAATCCTCAACGAGGGCTGCAGATAGTGGTTGTTCAGCCACTGCATAGAAGCAACAACACCTTTCTTGAAGTGCTCCTCCTTCGTGCCGGGAACATTCCATCCCTTCAGTGCAGCCTCGGCCAGCAGGAACTCTACCTCGGCGTAATTGATCAGTGCACCGGGGCGGTCGGGCATCTCGAAGTCGATAGAGAGCCAGGGACGCATCATGCGGGCAGGATAGTTGTTGCCGTCAAAACCAGCGTCAGGATACTGTTCTATCAGTCGCTGAAGCGTAGGAATCTCAGATGCTGCCGGCGCATTCACCCAGTCGTTGTACCATGCTGCGCCAGGATTGTTGGGCTGTTCCACTTCTCCGACACGGTTCAGATAGTCAACCACCTCGTCAGTAACGTCAACAGTCCACTCGCGGTCAGCCTCTTTGTCGGTACGCTTGGTGTTAAGATAGTGGCGGCAGATGCGATAAAGGCGTGGGTCTAAGTTGTCCTTCATGATATTGAAGAACGTAGAGCAGATGAAAGTAGGCGACTGGGGATCCTGTCCGTAGAGCATCTCGCCCAGGGCGTTGACACGGAAATCAAGATCGGCAGCACCAGCATAGAGGGTGAAAGGACCGTCGGTATAGATGACGTAGGCGTCCTGGTCCATCGACGTGATATAGCCACCGTCGGCAGTGAGCGCCTTCTCAAACTCCTCCTGGGCCTTGGTAGGATTCACATCGCTGATGCGCATGGCAAAACGCATGCGCAGTGAGTTGGCAAAGCGCTTCCATCCCTTGATGTCGCTCTTCAGACTGGTGACGTCGCCATTGATGCGATCGTTGCCGGTGCCCAGCTGGTCCACGCAGGCAGCCAACTCTTTGAAGAAGAAACTGTAGATGTCCTCTTGCTTGTCATATACAGGAGTGGCAATTCCTGAGATGTAGCCTAGTCCGGCCTCCGAGCAGGGCACGTCGCCATAGGTGTCGGTCAGGATAGACATCAGCAAGACACGGTGGATGCGCAGGGCTGCGTTCATGTTGGGCTTGTCAGCAGAGTTGGCGATGGCATCAACAATGTTCTTGATACCTACGCCATAGAGCTGGTTCCATTCAGAACTGTTGTTATCGTTGTCAAAGAAAACACTTCCGGCATGTGCCGTGACGTTCCAGCCACCGGCCAGGTGCTGGGTGAAACCTGTGATGTAACAACGGTAGGTGTCCATCATGCTGAAGTCACCGTAGGTCTGCAACAGCGCTGTGGTAAGCTGTGCACCGGGTTCTATGGAAGTGGCCTTTGACTCGTCGGTGTTCACTTCCTGTAAGTGGCTGTCGCTGCAAGCAGTAAAGACTGCAGTCATACAAAGGCAAACAGAACAGGCAGCGATGATATTCTTGATATTATTCTTAATCATTGTTTCTTCCTCCTTCATTAGAATTTGACATTAATATTGAAACCATAGCTGCGGCGTGAGGGCAGTGAACCGTACTCCAGACCGAGACCAGAGGTGTTGTAACCAGAGTCTGGGTCGATGTTGGGAATCCTCTTCCAGATAATGAACGGGTTACGGGCCACGAAGCTGACACTGAGGTCCTTCACAATCTTCAGTTTGCTGAGCATCTTCTCTGGGAAGGTGTAGCCGAAGGTAATCTCACGACACTTGACGTATGAGTTGTCATAGATAAACATAGAGGGACAGTTTCTGGAAGCACTCTGCCAGTAGCTCTCCGGGTTGACGGGGATGTCGTTAGTACGATAGGTTCCGTCGTCGTTCTTAATCACACCGGGAACGATGTAACCCTCGCAAAGACCAGCCAGACGCCACTCGTCAAGGGACATGTTGGCAGCCTTACGATTCTCCTCAGAGCGGTACCACTCCTCGCGGCCTGCCAGCGTCTCGTCGGCCTTACCGCTTTCGTATGCCTGACGCATGGACATGGAGAAGAGGTCGGCACCAACCTTGACATCGAAGCCTGCCGAGAGGCGGAAGTTCTTATAGGTGAAGGTTGAGTAGAAACCACCGGTCCAGTCCCAAGAGGCATTACCCAAAGTACGGGTTGTCTCGGCAATCTCGGGCAGACCGGTTGTGGGATTGATGATGAACTGGCCATCCTCGTTGCGCTTGAAGTCCTTACCGATGATAGAACCATAGTCCTTGTCAACCTCAGCACCGACACTGACACCACACCACGAGGCTTTCTCCAACTCGAAGTAGTCCATGCCGTCAACGAGCTTGTTGACCTTGTTGGTGTTCTTTGAGAAGTTCACACCGGCATCCCAGGCAAAGTCCTTGATCTGCAGCACCCGGCCATTAAGGGCGATTTCAATACCTTGGTTCTGAATCTCACCGGCATTGACCAGACTGTGGGTGTAGCCGGAAGTCGTTGAATTGGCCAAGGCAATAATCTGGTCCTTAGACAACTGGTTGTAGTAGGTGAAGTCTAAGCCCAAACGACCATGGAAGAACTTCATTTCCAGACCCAGCTCGAAAGAGTTGGTGCGGGTAGGCTTCAGTTCCTTGTTGGGAATGATGGTGTTGTTGATCATACCGATAACGTTACCCGGATAGGAGTACTTGGCCGTAGAGTAGTTCAGGGCCAGCTGATAAGGATCGGTATCGCTACCTACCTGTGCAAATGAAGCACGGATCTTACCATAGTTGATGATGCTCTTGTTCTTGATGAACTCAGAGAATACAACACTTCCTGAAACAGAGGGATATACATATATATTATTATTAAGAGGCAGGGTTGACGACTTGTCACCACGCAAGGTGGCCTCCAGATAGTAGGTGTGCTTGTAACCTACGCTGGCAGAACCATAGAGAGAGTAAATCTGCTTCTTGTAAGTATTCTGTCTGACACTCTGCTCGGCATAGTTCATGATAGCTACTACATCCTTCATCTGCTGGTCCAGACCTGTGAAGATGTCGGTCTTGTTGCTAACCTTGAAGATGTTGCCGCCGAGGGTTGCATTGACGTCAAAATCGCCGAAGGAGTTACTGTAGAGCGCCAAAATCTCAGCGTTCAGCGTGCGGTTGTTGAATTTCTGGTTAACCAGTTCGCCTGCCATCTTGCCTGGTGTGGTCATGCAGGTGAAATCTTCGAAGGTCATGAAATTCATGTCAGTACCAATGGTACCCTGCAACTTCAAGTGGTCGGTGATGTTCCATACTGCCTTGGCGGTCAGACGGAAAACGTCCTTGGACGAGGTGTTCTCGTTCTTATAGAGGTCCCAATAGGGGTTCTTGTTGTACTGGTCGTAACCGGTCCAGGCGGCATACTCTCCTTCTGCATTCTGGTAGTTCTTCAGCCATTCCTGGTTGAAAGTGCTGGCCAGCGACATCAGGTTCTTACCGATGTTGCTCTGGGAGTCGCCCAGTGCAGGACGGTTCTTCACATCCTCACGGGTATAGTTGGCGGTGAAGTCGAAGTCAACAGGACCGGCAGACGTGGTAACACGCAGGTTAAAGTTGTCACGACTCATGTGGGTGTTGGGCAGAATGTCCTTGTTGCGCATGTCTGTAACACTGAAGCGAACACCGGTCTTACCTGAGTTGACACTCAAAATAGCGGTGTTCTGAGCGGTCAGACCCGTGCGGAAGAATCCGCTGGTATTGTTCGGATACATCATGAACGGACGCTCTGCATGGTCCCAGTATTCAACGGGGAAGTCGTCAGCCTTGGTTCCCCAGCTGGAATTGGTACCACCGACAGATGAACGGAGATAGGAACCCGTATAGCCCTGTCCGTAAACCTGCTGGACATTGTCCCACTTGGCCAACTGAGAATCGAAGGTCAATGAACCGTTATACTCTACCGAAATCTTGTCCTTGTCGGCTTTCTTGGTGGTAATCAGGATGACACCGTGAGAGGCGCGGCTACCATAAAGAGCAGAGGCAGCAGGACCTTTCAGCACGGTCATGTTCTCAATATCATCAGGGTTGATGGCTGAGATTCCGTCACCAAGGTCATAGCCACCGGCTGTTCCTGCACTGCCGAAGTTGGTGTTGTCCAAGGGCACACCATCAATCACATACAGGGGCTGGTTGTTACCGGTCATTTCCGTATTACCACGAAGCAATACGCGGGTAGAACCAGAGGCACCGCCAGCGGTGTTCTGAACGATAAGACCGGCCACTTTACCAGACAGTGAGTTGATGACGTTGGTTTCCTTGGCCTTGGTCAGTTCCTCACCCTTTACCTCAGAGAGGGCATAACCCAGAGCCTTGCGCTCGCGCTTGATGCCGAGGGCGGTTACTACAACCTCGTTGAGGGATGTACTTTCCTCTTCCAATACGATGTTCATGTTGGCTGCAGCCTTTACGGTTACATCCTTATAACCTACATAGCTGATGAGGAGTTCTGTGCCGGGAGCGACGTCCAGTTTGAAGTTACCGTCCATGTCGGTAATCGTTCCCTGATTTCCGTTCTTTACTCTGATGCTGGCACCAATGACGGGTTCCTTACCGTCAGTGACGGTACCGAACACCTTGGCTGCCTGCTGTACTGACTGAACGCTGACTGCGGGAGCAGCCGACGCTGACAGTATGGTTGTTGGCAGCATCATAGCACCGACAGCAAGCATACAGGCAATTTTGCGATTGTTTTGTTTCATAAAAATCCTAAAGTTTATTTATTGGTTTTGAATGTTGTGATTCAATGTGAATAGTTTATTCTGCCGTCAGCAGGTCAACAAGTCCCTTGTCCTTGAAGTCGTGCTTCTCCTGATCCCAGAAACCAAAGTCGGCATCATAGCACCATGTGGTCCAGGCAATATTGTTCTCCTTGAAGACGGTCAGCATGTCCTTTGTCCATTTGTAGGCCAGTTCGCGGTCAACGGGTTCGAAGACGCCCCATTCTCCACAGAACAGCTGCAGGTTGTATTTCTTAGCCACCTCAATGGCATCTTTGAAGTCTGCACGGATCTTGTCGATGTTCCATTCCTGTGTCATATAGTGGTCATCAACCAGCAGCTTTTGAACCTCAGGAGTTTGGCTGTCGTAGTCTTCTTGCGATACGAGTATGCCAGGATAGTTCACCTTACCTGTGTACTTGCCAATGGGAGTCCAAGGTGCACCGTAGTGAGTCAGGATCATGGGGTTGTAATAGTGGAATGACAAGACGATATTCTTATCGCCCTCAGGTACCTTCAGGTATTTCATGGTCTCATAGCCCTGCCACATGTTGCTGCCAATGATGAGTGTACGTTGAGGCTCAATCTTACGAAGGGCAGCGTGAACTTTGACAATCAACTTGTTCCATTGCTCGTGTTTCTCAGCTACGGGCTCATTCATGAATTCATAGGCTACCCAGTCGTTGCTGTATTCATGTAATGCCTCTGACAATTGCTGCCACAGATTGATGAGATCTTGCTGGGCTTTCTCTGAGGTGAAGAGCGTGTTAGCCTGATCGCCTCCCTCATTGACAGCATTAAAATAGTGGGAACGGATGATGTGGAGGTCAACGATAGCACGCAGGTTGTGTTTGCGGGCCCAGTCGAGGGCGTTAGTCAGCAAATCCCATGCCTCTGGCAGTTTGTTGCCATTCTCATCCCAGAACTGAACTTCGTCGATGGGAATGCGTACGAAGTCAAAACCTAATTCCTCAAGACGAGCGAAGTCGTCTTCCTGAATGTGTTTTTGGCGAGCCTCGCCACGCTCTTCCGATTGCGAAAGCCAGTGGCTCAAATTCGTTCCGCGATGAATACGGAAGTCGTTGACGCCATCTGTCTCACTCTTGGTAGAGCAAGCAGTCATGACTAGCATTGTCGTGGCGATGACAGCGATTGTTGAAAATAGCTTCTTCATTATTTAATTATATATTTTGTGATTTTTATTTCATTCCTTCTGTGATACCTTGGAGAATCCAGGGAGCCTTAACCTTCATGCCATGTTCGCGGTCAAAGATACCAAAGTGCTCAGGACCACTACCGAAAGCGTTGTTGTCCCAGATAAATGTGGAAATGCCACGTTTGCGAGCCTCGCTGACCAAGAACTTGCAGTAATAAGTCATGTTTTCATGAATCTTATCAGTCTGTCCGCCCTTCTGACGGTCCGTAACACCCCATTCGCCCATCACAAGTCCTAATCCCTGTGAGCCCCATGTAGCCACGGTCTTGTCGAAGAACTCTGTCATAGTCTTTTCGTCGCTTGGAGAAGCCTCGCCAAACTGCTTGAATGGCTCTCCCCAGAAGTTGAACTTACACTCACCGGCATAGTCCCAAGGTGTATAGTAATGGAACTCTACGCTCATATAGTTGTTTCCATTGTCCTCAACGTCTGTGGGAACAATAAAGTCGCCATTGTAGAGACCGAAGTCAGGATTGCAGACATAGGTCTGAACGATAAGATGACGCTTGAGGTTGTTGCCACCTGTGGCACGTACCACATCGATAAATGTCTGGTTATACGAATTCTGTACGGCCAGGTTTTCAGCCTCAGGTTTACCCCAGTTGTCCTTTATATGAACCTCGTTGGTACCGGCAAAGGCTACGCGGTAGTCATACTGGGCAAACTCGCTGGCGATATTCAGCCAGAGCAGCGCCAGTTTCTGGTTGTTCTCGTCTTTATATTCATTGGTAGGACGACCTTCCAGCCATTTGTCGTGGTGGGTATTGATAATAACTTTTAAGTCGTTGCTAAGACACCATCCAACGATTTCCTTTACACGGTTGAGCCATGCCTTGTCAATGCTCATTGCTTGTGCATTGGTAATATGGCACTGCCAACGGATGGGAATACGAATAGCGTTGAAACCGGCATCTTTTACGGCTTTAATGACTTTCTTGGTAACAACAGGATTACCCCATGCAGTTTCTGCCTTGATGCTATTGTCGGCCATGCCGATTTGCATCGACTCGCCATCCTGACCAGGGGCAGAGCATTCTAACTGATTGCCTAAGTTCCAACCAACCACGTCTTTGTTCCACTCTTTAGCGGTAGGTTGAGCCGCAAGAGTTAGCGTGATACTTGTCAGACTAACAACAAACAGGTGTCTCAGAGAATAACTTTTCTTGTGTATCATTTTTGTTAGCGTTTAATTTGTAATTGAGATTTTGCGGTGCAAAAGTACCTTTTTATATATAAGAGGAGGTTTCATTACATACAAAATAGGGTATAAAAACTTTTAGATGTCAGTTTTTATACCCTATTATGATAGATTTTATACCTTTTTTTGCCCTTTTCAACAGAATTTTGAGGGTGAAACGCCAAAGTATTTCTTGAACACCGTACTGAAGTATTTGGCGTTTTCGAAGCCTG
>Ga0256407_10006969_pt1 | contig 17232 bp, 7 predicted proteins | sample RumenRJG_04DNA_FD_193489 | JGI IMG/M metagenome (GOLD analysis project Ga0256407, IMG submission 193489) | Bovine rumen microbial communities from Lethbridge, Alberta, Canada - RJG_04 | ecosystem: Host-associated > Mammals > Digestive system > Stomach > Rumen | place: Canada: Alberta | collected...
ATAAAGGTTTTTAATTATATTTAAAAATTTTTTTTTTTTTAAAATTAATTTATTATATTTTTTTTTTTTTGGGTTTCTTTTATTTTTGATTTTTTTTACTTTTCTTATTTTGGGGTTATTTATATTTTAAATTTATTTATTTTGTTTCATAATTTTATCTTTTTTGAAAAGAAAGTTATTTATGAAAGAAAAAATAATATTAAAAATAGTAAAATTAATTAATATTTTTTAATATTTAGGAAAAAGTTTTTGAATCATTTCAAAAAATAATTAGATAACATTTTAATATGGAAACCAATAAATATAAAAAAAGAAAATGGGAAATAAATGGATATCATACAAATTATAAAAATGGTAAATTTTCAAAAGAAGAAGAGGAAAAAATAAAAAAAGCACTTTGTGAATATGCTTTTAATAATAATTTAACATCTAATGATTTACAAAAATTATTTTTAGAAAAACAAACAGCAAAAAAAACTTGGTCAAAAATAGCAGAATTAATTCCAAATAGATCTGTTAATTCAATTCATAGTTTTTGCCATAGAAAATTTGATCCTTTTAATTATAAGGGAAAATGGAATAAAGATGAAGAAAAATTATTAATAGAATTAGTTAAAGAAAAAGGGAATAAATGGAGTGAAATATCAAAAATAATAAAAAGAACTCCTATTAATTGTAGAGATAAATATAAAAGTATGGGAGGAGATTATCATATTGCTGTTCAGAAAGAACATAAATTAAAATATGATTTAAAATTATTAAAAGCAATTAATAATTATTTAAAAGATAATAATTTTCAAGAAAATATTTTAAAATGTGAATATAAATTTGAAGATAATATCAAAATAAAATATAATCAATATTTAGTTTATGATAAGCAAAATAATTTATTTTTAATTGATAATAATATTAAAGATTCAATTAATAAAAGACTTATTAAACAAATAATTAAGTTAATCATTAATCCTAATGGTATAAAAGAATTTAACAGAGAAAATTTTTCAATATCATGGAAAATTATAAGTTCAAAAATTTTATGTTATACAGAAGATAGTTGTAGAGCTAATTGGAATAAAATATTAAGATATTATAAACCAAATAAAATAATATTTAATGTAATTAAAGAAATAACAAAAAAAGGATATATTAAAGAAAATATAAAGGATATATATAATAGTTTTTTAAAAAATAAAACCAAAAGATAATTAAACATTTTTTAAAAAAATTATGAAATATATTATTTGAAAAAAAATTAAAATAATTAAAATATTTCTAATAACATCTATTTTGTCATATCTACAATTACATTATTAGGACTAATCATAGCCATATCTTTTTCCAATTGATTTAATGTATTTTCCAAACCTTCCTTACTAAAAAATAAAAAAAATATTTTTACTTTCTGAGTAAAACAATATTATCAAAAACTCTTTTATGAATAATCTTCTCATATTTATTATTATAAATTTCCCATTTTTTCTTTAATCCTTCTCTTAATAATTCAACTTCTTCTTTGGATAATAATCTTTGTTTCTCATCTTCTTTTTCTTTTTTTTTCCTATATTCTTCTTTAATATTAAGTAATTCATTTTCATGTTCTCTTCTAAATTTCTTAATATAATCAGGAACTCTCCCATAATATTTATTTAATTCATCACTTTGAGAAGCACATCTCCTTAATTTAGGTTTCATTAAAATATTATCAATTGCATTTGAAACAATATAATTTTTATTATTTTTTTTCATAATTAGAATTGGTTTATCATTTATTTTTGGAATTGGTGGTTTCTTTTTATCATCATTAGGATGTAATTTTTCTAAAGGAGGTAAAATTCTATAATTTTCTCCTTTTTTATGATAATTTTTAGGATCAGGTATATATGAACCTGAAGGTAAACCAAATGTAGCATTTTGTTTATTTATTTCATGTGCTCCTCTTGGTATTTTATATTCACCACTACAATTAATTACGTCTGGATATGATGTTGTATGAAGATTAAATGTTGATGATGTTGGTTTTATATAATATGGATATATTGATCTGTATGATATTGATTTTTTATTTAATAATTTTGATTTTGGAATTATATTATATATACTTTCTTGTTGTAACATTTTTTTATTTTTATTTATTATTCTATTTAATTTTTTATTTTTATATTTTTTCTTTTTTTAATTAAATTAAAAAAAATAAAGAAACTTGTCTTAAAAAATCTCTTTTTAATTTATTAACTTTCCATCAACAACAATATAAAAAAAATTTATTTAATAGGAACAAATTTAGAAGAGTGAGTAGCACCAACACCAGGTCTACCATGCATAGTTCTTCTATAAGTCATAGAAAATTCTCCTAAATAATATCCAATCATTTCAGGTTTAACTTCAATTTGATTAAATTGTTTTCCATTATAAATACTAATAACAGATTGTACCATAGAAGGTAAAACAATACAATCTCTCAAATGAGTTTTAATAGTTTTTGGTTTTTCACCAGCATTACAATTTTTTTTAGCTTCCATTAATTTTTTAATAAATTTTCCATATCTTTGAGGCATTTTTCTTTTTAATCTTCTTCTTTGTCTAGAACGTAATTGTTGAGATATTTCATCCATATTCATAGCTATTAATTTTCCTATATCAAGTCCTCTATATGAAAATTTTTTGAAAACTTGCTTTTTTGAAAGATCTTCCATTATATTACCTGCATGTACCTCATGAGCATGTTGATGTGCTTCATGTTTGTGCTCTTTTCTCTCTTTTTTTAATGCTTCTTTTTCTTCTCTTGCTCTTTTTTCTGCGTTTGTTTCTTCTTTTTTGGGAGCTGCTGTTGTTGTTGCGTCTTTTTTCGGGGCTTCTTTTTTTTTGTCTGACATTGGTTTAAATGAAATATATCTTTAATTTTTAATAAATAATTTTATTAATATTAAATAAATTTTTTTTAAAAAAAAATTTAATTTTATTTTTAATTTTCATTTAATTTTTTTTTTATTTTGATATTTTATTTTTTTTATTCAAATAATTTTCATAAATATAGAAATTTATAAAAATTTTAAAACAATAAATAATAAGATTATAAAAATTTAATAAATAAAAAATAAGCTTAAAAAAATAATAATAATTTATAATGGAAACTGCAGGCTTAGGAACAGCCAAATTAACAAATACAATAAATGGAATAGGTTTCGGTGCTTTTAATCACTGGGGTACAATAAATAGAAAAGACATTTTAAGTTCATATTCAAAAGAAGTATTAGAAACAGTATGGTCAATTTTTACAAAATTTATAATAAAAAACTATGAATGTGGAAAAGGAACTTTTGTAAAAAATTTTGGTACATTTACATTTACAAATCCAGATTATAGTTTAGAAGGTACAACTAATCAATTAAAAAGAGATGTTAAAATAAGAAGACCAGTTTTTATAGTAAGTAATGAATATTTAGATTTTTTAAAACCAGGAATTTATACTAAAGCAGGTGGATTAATTTATTATACACAAAAATTAAATCATGCTATTAATTTAGTAAAAATTAATTATGCTGAATTATCATATGGAATGAATATTTCAAAAGAAGAATATATGAATATATTAAATAATATTTTAAAAGAAATGGGAGAACAAATATCAAAAAGAAATTTTAAATGTAGAGAAATGCCAAATTTAGGAATTTTATTATTAAGAGGAAATGTTTTTGGTATGAAATTTTATAGAGAATTTAATTATGCTGTTATGAAAATTCCACAAAAATTAAATTTTACTAAAAAAAATTTAGAATTATATATGAATACAGTACAAACTAAACAAGCTTCTGCTGATGTTATTGATGCAGAAAAAGCAGTTGATGATATTACTGCAAAAGATGCTGTTATTACAAAAGTTACTCCAGAAGCTGATTTTTATTTAGCTAAATATTATGATATTGATGGAAATGAATATGATGATAATAATAGATATGAATTTAATAAAGTTGAGAATTATAATTTTAATGATAAATGGAATTCACAATCTTTTTTCCCTGTTAAAAATTTAACAAATATTTTAAAAAATAAACATATTAAAAAACATTTGAAAGATTTAATGTTTCCTAAAGCAGTTTTGGAAGCTATTGTAAGTAATAAAGGACAAATTATAAAAGAAATGAAAAGTTATGATAGAAGAAATAATGGTATTATTTCAAGATTTGAAATTGTAAGATCTTTTGCAAAAGCAAATATTCATCCTAGTTTATCTGTTAATAATTTTAATGAGATTATTAAAATTTATGTTAATGATGTTGAATATATTGATTATTATAAATTAGTAACTTTATTAATTAAAGAAGCTAAAGAAATTTTAAAAAATTCTTCTTTTTCAAAATATAGTATTGATGATTTGACTAGTACTTTTAATAATAAATTTAAACTTGGTCCTGAACAAAATGGAAAAAGAAGTTTATCTTTTTCTACTAATTTAGGAGGTACTAATAATAAAACTATAAGTATTAATTATTATGTTAATAATTATAATAATTTAAATGCTATTATTGAAGAAGTTGAAAATGAAATTAAAAGTTTAAAAATGATTTTTGATGAAATTATGTATAAAAAATTACCTTTAGTTGTAAATAATGATAAATTCAATGATAATAATAGAAGTTTAAATTATAATGATTTTATTGAACTTTTACATTTATTTGATATTACTTATCCAGTTGAAAAAATATTTAAAATATTAAAATTTATTGGAATTGAAAATCCAAATTCATTTTCATTAAATTATATGTATGATAAATTAAAAAATTGTAAATTAACACATTATGAAATGACAAATTTTGAAATTGAAGAAGCATTAGCAAATTTAGTAAATATAATAAAAAAAAATGGAGGAAAAAATTTCTTATTTAACAATTCTCAATCATTACTTTTCCATCACTTTACAAAAAAATTATATGGAAAAACAAGATATACAGAAAATATATTACAATTTCTTTTCAATAAAATAACAAATAATAATGAATCATTAACTCCATCAGATTTTGATAGAGTATCAAATATACAAATAAATACAGATGGATTAAATGAAAAATTTTTTAATGACACAATTTACAAAATGAAAGATTACATAAAGAAAAAAAAAATAAGTGTAAATAAATATTATGATCATTTACTTTCATATAACTTTCTAAGAAAATTTAATCATTTACCAAAAAGAGATTTTATTTTAGCATTACAACAAGAACCATTTAATTACAATGAACAACAATCAAATTACATATTTGAAAAAATGGATTTAAATCATGATGGTATTGTTGATAGAGATGAATTTAAAAAAACAGTAACACAAGAATATAATGTTTTAATTAAATTCCAAGATGAGATAAAAAAAATGAAATTAGATCTTGATGCAATTGCTTATAGATTAAATATTAATAAAGATATTAATCAAAAATTAAGTTTTTATCCTTATAAAAATAAAATGAGAAATTTTGATTATACTTTTACTAATGAATTTATTGAAGGTTTATTTATTGAATTAGCTGGTTCTTTAAATGATACTTTAGATACTAAAGTTTTATTAGATAATTTAAATGTTTATCAAAAAGGTGAATTTACTAAAAATAATCAAGATACTTTTAAAAATAATTTTGTTAAAACTATTCAAAATAATGTTGATTTTCATACTATTAAAAATATTTTTGAAAAATATGATACTAAATTCACTGGTCGAGTATCAAAAAATGATTTTTGTAAAATTTTAAATCAATTTGCTCATGAATTTAAAGAAGAAGATATTATGAAATTAATTAGATTTTTACAAATTGGAGATCCTCAAACTTATGAAGTTAATTATTCTGATTTTTTAAATAAAATATATTTCAATGAGAAATTAGATAGTTTTCTTTATTGTGTTGATCACTTAAAAAAATTACTTCAAACAGATAAAATTAAAAATATTCAACAATTATTAAATTATATAAATGGAGGTAAAGATACTAATTCTATTTCAGTTGATCAATTATATAATTATTTCATGTCTAAATTTCCTATTCAAATAAAAGAAAAATTAACAAAGACAATTGTTTGTAAATTTGATCTTGATAGTGATGGTAAAGTTTCATATGAAGATTTAAAAGGAATAATAAATAGATTTATTAATACAGCATTCTTTAGATTTGAAAATAGTGAAAAGGGACAAAATGTAAATTTATATGCTGAAGATTTTTTAACAGATGAAGAATTTAAGAAAATTGTAAAAGAAATAAAAATAAATATGAAAAAAAAGAATATTACTGAAGTTGGTTTATTTAATAAATTAGATGAAGATAATGATGGTTTTATTTCAAATTATGAATTTAATAAAAATATTTCAAAAGTTGCTGATTTAGGTCCTGCAATTAAAGATAAAGTTTTTAATTATTTAGATTATTATCATAATGGTTTAGTTGATTTAGAAACATTTCAAAAAAGATTTAAAGAATTTAAGTCAAATGATGTTTTAATTAGAAATAATAATTCAATTGAAAATTTAATTTTAGATAAATTTTCACAATGGATTCATGAAAATAAACAATTAAGTGATATTGAAATTTTTGGTGTAATTGATAAAGATTCTGATGGTATTATTTCAATTAATGATTTGAGATTTTTTGTTATTGATACTTTAGGAATTCCAGATATTGAATTTAATAATTTTAAATTAGAAAGAGTTATGCAAATAATTTCTTTAACAAAAAATAAAAATATTTGCTTACCTGATATTAAAGAATTTATTAATAGAATTAAAAGTAATCAATCACATTCAATTTATGTTGATTTAACTGAAACTTTAAAAGAAACTACTAATCAAAATTTATTTAGAGGGAAAAAAAATGTTGATTGGATTAATCAAATAATTGAAAGATTTGGAATGTTTGTTAGTGAAAAATATGATAATTTTGAAACTTTTTATAATATGTTTTGTGATAAAGAATCAGGAAAATTTAAATATGAAAATTTTTCATCTTTTGTTGATAATAATTATGAATGTTTCCAAGGTTTTAATTTAACTAAAGATGAATTATTAGAAGTTTTCACTTCTTTAGATTCTCAAAAGAAAAACTTTTTAAATTTAGATGATTTTAAAAGTAAATTAAATATTTTTGATTTTTATAAAAAAATGCAATTTGATATAAAACAATTTATGCTTCAAAATTTCCCATCACCAACAGATGGATTTAAATATTTTTTACCAACAGATATAAATAAAACAAATACATTATCAAAATCATATACAACATCATTTTCTTCATCAACAAGAACATCAAAATCATTTAGAAGAAATTATTTAACAAAAAAAGAATTTTTTGATGGAATAAATAATTTATTCCCAAATAAATATGCAACTTTAACAATATTAAAATATATGAAAAAATATTTTAACATAGATGAAAATGATAATTCTTCAAAATCAAAAATAACATTTACTCAATTTTCTCTTATTTACTATGGTAAAGTAACACCAACAAGAAATTTATTTAATAACAATTTATCAAATAAATTTAAAATAATAAACAATAATACTCATTTATCAATTACAGCTCGTTCATTTTCAGCAAATAAAACAGAAGGAAATATTTATTCAGATGATCCAATTGGAAATCATCCAATTGATCATTTAGATCATCCATTTGATATTACACATCATCCTAAATTATCAACACCATTTGATAATGATCCTTTAGAAAAATTAAAAAGAAATATAATTGCTTGTCCAGTTACAAATTATTTAACAATTATTAAAAATGAATTAAATTTACATCCAAATGGTATTTGTAATATATTTGAATTTAGGAATTTATTAAAAAAATTAGGTATTGGTTTAACTACACTTGAGATTGAAGATATAATGAATAAAAATGGAAGAACTTGGAATGGTTTAGTTAATTTAGGTGATTTTTATCAATTTATAACATCACCTGATAAATATATTAAAAAATCAAATGATAATATTCAAGTCGCTATGAGTGAATTTAAACAATTATTATATAAATATTATGCAAATCCAAAATTAGCTTTTACTTTTAATGATAGTAGTGGAAGTAATGTTATGAATTTTGATAAATATAAATCTATTATTTGTGAAATGTATAATAAAGAAAATAGACCTTTACCTAATTTTACTATGTTAAAAAATACTTTTGATTATATTGATATGAGAAAAGATGGATTTATTGATATGGGAGAATGGACTAATGCTTTTGGAATTGTTTCAGGGAAATTAGATGTTTATAATAATTTAAATTTGAGTAATAAGAAAAAAAATCAAGTTGCCCTTTTAAGAAAATGGGAAACTTCAAATAATATTCTTAATATTTATAAAGCTATTGCTAAGAATAGAAAAATTATTTGGGATAGAGTTAAAGATGTTTCTATTAGTGGGAGAAATGGTTTGGTTTTGGAAAATAATTTAATTCAAGTTTTAAAAGAAATTTTCCCTCAGTTTAATTTAACTAATACACAATGGAGGATGATTGTTGATATTGGTGATAAGAATTCTGATAATTTTGTTAATTTTGATGTTTTTATTAAATTAGTTGAACATTGTTCTAATAGAGAAGGAATTCCAAGATATTGAAAAAATAAAAATTGATTTAAATGAATATAAAATATTTAAATATTTTTTTTAACTAAACATACATTAATTTTTATTTATTTATTATAAAAACAATAAAAAAAAGAAAAAAAAATTAAAACCCAATTTAAATAAAATAATTTACTTCAATAGCAAATTCTAAATAAAAAAATAAAAACATAAGATAATAAAAATAAAAAAAAAATAAAAATATTTAATCAACTTCAATAATATCTCTAAAAGAAAAAGGAACATACTTAACTCCATCAGCAGCATAAAACTTATTTTGAAATTCAACCCAATGCAATCTTAAAGTATGAAGGAAACTTTCCAACAAATCCATTCCCATTAATACAGAAACAGTAACATTGGCAAAAACAAAATAACCAATAATAACAAGTATTAAATTACATTGTTGTGCAAAACCCAAAAGAGCTTTTTCAAAGAAAACTTTACTTAATTGAGCATGAGCTAAACTCAAAGCCCAAAGACGAAGATAAGAAGCAGTATTACTAACACAACCTAAAACAAATTCAATTGTTTCTATAATTTGATGTACAAAAATATCAGTTGGACTTTCATGCTTAATTTGTTTAACTGGCATTCTAACTATCATTTCTTCATCATCTAATAAAGGTTCATATGCATCTGAGATTTTATCATTTATTTTTTTATTTTCATCATCATTTGATGATAAAATTTTTATTAATGGTTTAGGTAATAAAATTATTGGTACGCAACATATACAAATATATAAAAATGTTCTATTTGTTTTTTCTTCTACTGGGATTGAACCCCATAATGGTTTTCCATCAACACTTCCACCATTTAAACCAATTCCCATTAAAATTGATATTATACTTGGTGCCTTTGAATAATCTGCTGACCAATCTTTACTCCATTTAATAAATATCATTACTATCATGTAACCAAAGAGAAGTGACATAAAAATTATTTGAGGTATTGCTTCAAATATGAAACCAACATAATCTTTAAAATATAAGTTATTTAAACCACGTAATACTATACCTAATGTCATTTGAAGAACTCCAATTATAACACTCCATTTCATTTTAAATGAATTTAAAAAGGATAAATCATTTGTTGCAGCATACCATTTTGGATCAATTCCAACTGGATAAACACAATTTGGTTTTCTTGTAGTTTCTAAAGTTTTATAATCAGTATTATAACATGAACTAAAAAATGAAAGTGGTAAAGCCATCATATCATTATACATTAAACCACAAAATAAAGAGAAAAATCCCATTAAAAGTAGAAAATATCTATATTTAATTCCTTGTTTAAGTAATGAATCACCTTGCATAATATTATCTTTATTTAAACACATATAACAAGATAAAATAAATATTAAAGTACCATGACCAATATCACCAAACATAACACCAAATAAAAATGGAAAAGAAATAATAGAAAAAAGACCAGGATTAGCTTCTTTATATCTTGGAATACCATAAGTATTAACAACTTCTTGAAAAGCATATGTAAATTCATTTATTTTAAAGAAAGTTGGTGGTTGTGAATCAATTTCCAAATCTGAAAATTCAGGAAGTAAGATTTGATCATTTAATTGTGCCATTTTTTGAAGTTCTGATTGAATAATTGAAAAACTACATTCTGGTATCCATACTTCTCCAGTTATGAAATTTCCTTTTGATAAACATTTATTTAAATTTAAATATATGCATTTTTCTCTTTTGAAATATGCTCTATATAATCCATATAATGATAAAAGACCATTTGCTCTTTCGGTTTTTGCTCTTAAGAAATTTATAAATGTGATTTCTCCTTCTTTTATTAATTTTTCCTTGTTTGATAAATCAGTTCCGATTTTAAATAATAATGGTTTTACTTCTTCTGGACTTGGGATATCATATATTGTACAATTGAATATTTTTAATATTGTATTCATTTTATTTAATAAATAATTTCCTTGTACAAGAATTAAAAACATTCTTTTTTCTTTAAATTTATCTTCAAAATATTTATCTTTTTTACCTTTTAAATTAATATTAAAAAATGTTGGTAATGCTCTTCCTCTACTACTTCTAAAAATCAATCTTTTAATTTTAATTTCATCAACTGCTTCACATATTCCACTTATATAATTTATTCCAGTATCATTTTCAATATCTTCTTCTTTTGTTATTATTTCATTATTTTTCATTTTGATTATTTTACCTTTATCAAACATTTCATCTAATTTTTCTAAAATAATATGATTTTCTAATAATTTCATATAATCTTCTTTATTCTCTTCTATTATTTTAATTTGTTCATTCATTTTTTTTTCATCATCTAAAATTTCAGCTTCAATTAAATCAAAATAAGTACTTCCACTTATTTTATCTTTATTTGCAATATCCTTTTCTAAATGAGCATTAAATAATTCAAAATTTTGATATTGTTCATAAGTAATATTTCTTCCTTGAATAATAGTATCAAATTTAACAAAAACTTTTTCAATTTCATCACAACGAGATATCATTTTATTATAAGGTTTTTTTGTTTCTATAACTTCTTTATTCAAATCAACAAATTCAAGAGAATTATCAATTGAACCTAATTTTACCATAATATCATGAATATTTTGTACTGGTATTCTTATATTTTTATGAGTCATTGTTTCAGAACTATAATATTGAGTTAATAATTTTTCTTACCGGAAAAGTCCCATTATATTTTTAATATTATATTAAATTTTTAATATATACTTAAATGTTATTTATTTTAGGATATTATATTTTAATTATTTTTATTTGTAAATTTTAAACTAATGTTAATAAATATTTAAATTTTATTTACAAAATTAAAATTTAAATTATTAAAATGAATTCATTACCTTTATCATATAGATATATACCTAAAAGTTTTTCAACAAGGAATTTCCTTAGTCCATCAACAACAATTACATCACCAAATAATAAGAAAAATAAAAATGATTTTAAAAAATCTTCAAATCTTAAACAATTAAATATAAATGGTACATCACCAATTATTTTATTTAAAAAAACCCCTAAATCAAATCACAGAAATCAAATTGATTTTAATTTAAAGAATGAATATATTTCAGATGGTGGATTAAAAAAAAAAATTGATAAATATAATATTGAAAAAACAATAAAAGAAAATAAAAGTACAAATAAAATTCTTTCTCCTTCTCAATCAAAAAAAATGATTAAAAATCAAACATCACATAGTATGAAAAGTATAAGAAAAAAAAATCAAATGAATAAAAATAATGTTAAATTGAATAATATTGAAAGTAATAATAAAAAAATTGTTAAAAGAAATAATTGTTTTTCTCCTCCTCCAATAAGTCCAACAAGTACAAGTAAAAATTCAAAAAAATCAGTTAATAAATCAAATAAAATAAAAAAAGAAAAAGAAAAAGAAGAAAAAATAGGAAAAACAGTAAAAACAGAAAATACAATTGAATCAAATGAAATTGAAAGAAAATATAATTATATGAATCAATTAATTGAAAATGGAGTTGCTGGATTTTTAAGAGAAATTCAATTAGAAAAAAAACCAACTTTAGAAGATGAAATGAATGAAAAAAAACAAAAAGTTTTAGAAGAAAATGGAATTGAAATTAATATTGATAGTTTAGAAAATACACAAGATGAAGAAATTAAAGATGAAAATGAAACAAATTTAAATTTAGAAAATGATAAAATTGTAGAAGAAAATAATAATTATAATTCATATAGTTCAAATAATATTTTTAAAGGGAGTAAAAAAATTACTCCTCAAATTAATAATTATTTAATAACAAATGAAAGTGAATCTTATGTTAATAAAAAAGTTTATAAACAAAAAGTTGATCAATTTGAATATATTAGAAAAATTAATGAAGAAAAAAAAAAATTTCCTAATTATTTAAGTAGAAAAACAACAAATTCAAAATCAAATTCAAAAAATAAAAAAAATGAAAATGAAAATTCTTTTAGATTATCTTATTCAAATGATAAAAATTTAAATAGAAGAAATATTAATATTGAAGATAATAATTTTTTATTTACTTTTAGAAAAAATTTCCGTTCTGAAGAAGAAATTAAAAATTCAATTAGAGAAAAAAATGAAGAAAGAAAAAGAATTGAAGAAGAAGAAGAATTTAAAAAAAATAAAAAAATGTTTACAATATATAAAAATTTATTATCTTTATTTTCAAAAACACAAAATAATTTCAAATTAAGATTAAATAAAAAAGGAACAAAAAAAAGAAATAGAATAAAAAATGAATATTATGTTGGAAATGAATCAAATAGTAACTCAACAATTATAATGGCAGATGATTATTATATGAATATTTTAGAAAGTCAACAATTATTAGTAAATGGAGGATTATATAAAATTAAAAATCAAAATTTAAATCAATCAATTTCAAAAGAAAAAATAAAGAAAATAATTGAAAAAAAAAATTCAAGATCTATTTCAGAAGATAGTAATTCTTCAAATTTAAGTAATTTAAAAAATAAAGTAAGTGAAACTTTATTAAAAAGTGAAAGTTTAATAAATAATATTAATTCAAAAAATGAAGGTAAATCAATAATAGATAAAAATTTAACAAATAATAATAATAATCAATTAGAAATTAAAATTAATAAAGATAATAATAATAATATTAAAGATATTACAGATGATGAAACTAATAGTAATGCTTATACAAAAGATAAAAATTTACCAAGTTTATCACATACTTATCAAGGAACAACAAGTCCAAATCAAAAAATAATTATTGAAATTGAACCTAAAAATGTTATTAATTTAATTGAAATTATTAAATTAATTTTTAAAAGGAAAACATTTTATGATTTGTTTGAAATTTATATAAATAATGTAATAATTCAAAGATATACTATTGGATTTACTTATTTGACTGCAATTATTAAACAATATTCTTTTAGAGCAATTGAAGAATATTCAAATTATAAAACATATTATTTAGCTTTTTTTCAATTATTTAGACCATTTTTGAAAAAAATGTTTAGATATTTTATAAATTGTTTTTTTACAAAACGTAAAATAGAATATTTTGTAGAAATACTTAAAAAATTATTTAACTTTAAAGTCCTTCAAAAAATATATAATTATACTCAATACATTGATAATTCAGATGAAGAATTAGCCTTTTATTTAATAATAACAAGAACAATGAAATTAATAATGAGACCTCAATTAAAAGAATCATTTAATATATTTAAATCCAATTGTCAAAAATATCCTATTAAAAAAATAAAAAGAGATTATAGTGCAAAAGCACCATTAGAATTAAATAAAATAAATGAAGATGAATTAAGTATAAGTAATAATAAAATAATAGATACAAATTCATCTCAATCATCTTTAAGATTTCATAAAATGAAATATCATACTTTAAAAATGAATAGTTTTATTTATGAATCATTAAATTCAAGTAAAAGTAGTTATACAGTTGAACCAAATAGCGTAGATAATGATAGATTACATCAATTACAATTAATGTTAATTAATAAAAGAGATGATTTTGATTATGAAAATGATTTAATGTATACTGGAAGTGATAATAGTTATGAAAAGAAAAAAATGAAAACTTCTTCTAATAAAAGTACTAAGAGTTTACAAGAGATTTGCCAAATGAAACCTGGATTAAATTTAAGTAGAAGTTTATCTGAATTATCTAATGATAATAATTTAAATAATTCTATTAAAAAATCACTTAGTAATAGAAGTTTACAAAAGACATCAAGTAATAAAAGTTTGAATGATTCTAAAGATAAAAAAAGTAATAATAATTCAATGTCAAAAGATAAAGAAAAAAATATAAATTCTTTAAAGGAGATTAATAATAATAAAAATATTCAATTGAATAAAGAAAACATTAATAAAAATAATTTTGATGCAATACCATCTATATTAACAAAAGAAGAAAAAATTGAAATAGAAAAAAAATTAAATAATAATGAACCAAAAAAAGAAAATATAGAAATAAATAACAAAAAAAAAGAAAATGAACCTAAAATTACAAACAAAGAAATAAAAAAAGAAGAAATTAAAGAAGAAAAAAATAAAGATAATAAAGAAAAAGGGAATAAAAATAATAATATAATAGAAGAAACAAATAGTCAAGAAGAAATAATAGAAAATAAAATTAAAAATTGTCCATCAATAAGTGACATTTCAGCAGATAAAGATATAGCAAATCAAATTGATTGGGAATATTCAATTTCAAATTCAAAATCTATACCTTCAGAAAATAAAATACAAGTAGAAAAAAATGATAATAAAAAAGAAAATAAGGAAAAAATAAATAATCAAATTAATAAAAATAATAATAGTTTAGAAGAAGAAATTATTGTTGAAGATTTAGATATTGGAGGTTCAAGTAAAGATAATTCAAAAGAAAAAAAAGATGATGAAAAAAATGAAACTCCAACAAAAAATAAAATTAATGATTTAATAAATAAGAAAGAAAAGAATAAAAATGATATAATTGAAAGGAAAAATTCAGAAGATGAATATGGTGATTTTGAAAATGTATCTGATATTGAAAAAGATAATGAAAAAGATGATATGAATATTGAATCAATTATTAATAATGATACAAAACAAAATGATAAATCAAGAAATAATTTAACAAATAGTCCTCAACAAAATGAAGAAAATGAAAGTTTAGATGATATTGATAATAATAATAAATCTAAAAATTTAATCGTAGAAAATAAGGATAATAATATAAATAATGATATAAATCATATTAATTTTGATATTGAAAATGAAGATCAATTCATAGATTCTATGACAAATGATATATTAAAAAATCTTCTCACTTCAGAAATAAAATCAGATAAAGTAAAATTACTTCCAAAAAGATTATATAAATTAGATCCATTTAACAATTTACAATTAAGTTTAAGTAGTTTAAGTTTATCAAATAAAGAATCTCCTTCAAAAGATGGTTTATCATTATCAAATTTACCATTAAATGATAATAGTTTACAAGCATTAAATGATTCTTTAATGTCAAGTTATTCAGCATATTCAATTTTTAATAAAACATTAAAAACTCAAAAAAAAGAAAGTTCATATAGATTATATTATAATAAAATAGGACCTCAATTAATTATTTTAATAAAAAAAGAAATTATTAAAAATTATAATGAAATATATGAAAATATCTCAACACCAATGAAAAATCAAGCAAAAGGTTTAATGGTTTCTTTAATATTACAAGATGCTGATTTATTAAGAGAAAATTATAAAAGATTATATTTAAAAAAAGAAATAAGTAAAATAATAAATAAAGAAAAAATATTAAAAGAATTTGAACCAATAAATAAAAAAATAAGAGAATCAAATAATATAAATTTTAATAATTATGAAAATGATAATATGTTAAATAATTGTATAATTGACTCAGCAATAGAATTAATAAATAAAGAAAGATTATATGGTGAAAGTGGTGATCCATTACCTTGGAGTAGTAGAACACATGAAATTTGTTTTAAATATGATAAAAATAATCCAAAAAAATTATGTGACTATGTTTGTCATAATTTATTATATATGTTACATAATAGAATTGGTTTGATTAGTGAAAATTATGATTTTTTATCTGGAGAACAATTAAATGTTGAAAGAGAAAAAAGATTTTTAAAAAATATTCATAAAGAATTAGATGAATCTGAGTATTTATGGAAAAATTTAGAAATGGAAGAAACACAATTAAAAGTTGAAATTAGTGAAATGATAATGGAACAATTGTATAATGAAATTATAGAAATATTAGAACATGTACAATATAGTAGAAAAAGACCAGAGTTATATCAAAATAAAAGTATTTATGCATGTGAAGAAATTCCAAAATTATCTTTTCAAGTTACATCAACTGAAAATTTAGATAGTGGTGATGATGATAATGATATAATGAATATGTAATTAATGTTATATTAATATTAAATCAGTAATATTTTAAATTTTTCCTATAAAATTATGTATTTTATAAACAAAAAAATATAATATTTAAAAAATATATAAAAAAATATTTTATTATGAGTGATTGTCCTTTTTGTGATATTCCAATAAACAATAGAAATAGGATTTTATTTGAGGATGATCTTATTATTATTTTTGAAGATATAAATCCAATTTCATATATTCATTTACAATGTATTCCTAAAAAACATATAAAAAATATTAATAGTTTAAATTCTTCACATATTTCTTTAATTGAACATATGAAAAATCAAGGTAAAAATTATATTTTAAAACATTATGATGGAATAAATGAAAATGATATTATTCAAGGATTTCATATTCCACCTTTTACTTCTGTTGGTCATTTACATTTACATTGTATTGTTCCTCCTTTTTATAATTGTTTAATAAAATTTTGTAAAGTTACTTGTGCAATGAGAAATGTAGATGTAGTATTAAATAAATTAGAAAATGAAAAACCACGAGTTATAATAGTTTCATAAATTGTATTTATTTTTATAAAAAATAAAAATATAACTTTATTATGAATTAATCTTTTAAATGTTTGTTTACAAATTTTTTTTGAGTAATTTGAATTAATTAATAAAATAATAAATAGAAATAAAAAATAAAATAATGAAAAAAAATAATTTATTTAAATT
>Ga0256407_10006970_pt1 | contig 17231 bp, 15 predicted proteins | sample RumenRJG_04DNA_FD_193489 | JGI IMG/M metagenome (GOLD analysis project Ga0256407, IMG submission 193489) | Bovine rumen microbial communities from Lethbridge, Alberta, Canada - RJG_04 | ecosystem: Host-associated > Mammals > Digestive system > Stomach > Rumen | place: Canada: Alberta...
CGGCCGTGCCCCCTTTACACACCACTAATATACGAAAAAGTGAGAATTAACGGAAATATTAACAAACGAACCGCACGAGCCGAAGGGCTTAAGCTTTTACGCCACGGCGGAAATTAGTACAACAATTGCAATTTTCTCATACTTTATTATTTTCTTTACTTGTCCCCTATCCAGCGATACCGTCGATGCTCTTTATTCTTTGTCCTTTTTCCTGCGATTTCATCGCTGCCCTTGTTACCGTGCCCTGTGCTTCTCCACAGGCCTTTGTCCTCGTATCCCGCGATTTCATCGCTGCCTTTTCAATCCTCCCAAACAACACTTAGCACTGTGTTATATTTCGAAGATACAAGGCAATATTCATACCCCCAATTATTATTTTCACTTTCCCGAAGGTTAAACCATACATTTAAATCAATTTTCTGAATATCATTTGCCTCGTACTGTTCACCTTTAAGATACCACTCCTCCGCAACTGAATTATGAGGAACAGGCAAATTCTTCAGGTCAATCGGCCATCTAAGATAATCCGCACTTTTCTTCCAATACCTTATCTTATTATTATAGCTATAGAAGACTGCAATCGGATGACTACCACACTCAAGATACTTATACACTACAGAAGTCACACTTGTCTTAAATTCCCCCGCCAAGTCATACATCAACTGCGGCGAAAACCTCTCTCCCTCTATATATTCAAGAAAAATCGAGGTTGGCATCAGCAATTCAGAAGCAAATTGATTGGCTTCAGTTTCCTGGCTACCACTCTTGTAGAACTCCATTGAAGCTTCATTGTCGTGAATAACCTCTTTCCTATTGTGCCCCAAGATAAAATGCCCCAATTCATGAGCTACAGTAAACCTCTTGCGAGGCACATATGTCAGATTTGAGTTTACCGTGATGAGCGCTTTCCCCCGTTTACCATAAACTATCCTTCCGTCATAATTTTCTAAGGGAGCTTCACGGTAGATTATATCCTTTGCATACACCAAATCTCGGATGTCTACATCTTGGATGTCCTCTATACCAAACTCATCAAGCAGCTCAACGGCTTTCTCTTGTACTCTGTTCAGCATCTTCTACTTCTTCAATCAGATTGATAAGTTCCATATCCTCCGACAACTGCTTCAAATCGGCTTCCGACAATGTTTCCAACTTACGGAAATTCACTGCAGGATAACGCTGTAGCAACAACTCTTGTAACGACATCGACTGGCTACATGCTGCCACTATGCGGTCTCTCAGATTGGTCACATAGGCTTGTGTTTTTTGCTTACCCAACTGTACCTTAGCCTTAAACCGCATCTGCTTGATGTACTTCAATTCCTGAGCCACAAAATCATTCTTGGCAATTCCGAACTCCTTCTCCTGTTCTTCATCGCTCAGAGAATCAATATACATATTCACAAACTTTTCTTTTATTGCATCCATAACACCTTATCGTTTTCAAGTTTTCTTTTCAACCTCTTGGTTATATTATATACCTTAGAGACATCTATGCCCATTTCAATAGCAATTTCTTGTGAAGTCCAACAAACTTTGAACGCTCTCACATAGCGTTCCAGTTCGTCATCTCCATCAGCTTCCAATTCAAGCCACTCATAGAAGTCGGATTGCTCAACTCTTTTGTCTGTAGCCTCGACCTTTATATTTTCATTTAGTGTCACATTATCTACTCCTCCTCGTTGCCTAAATTTTCTAACTTCCTCACTCATCATGCTACCGATAATTTGTCTCAATTGCTCTTCTATAGTCAGGTCTTCCCTCCATTCTCGCACGCATTCCCACAACTTTTTGATTGCTTCGTGCACAAAATACTTCTCAGCTGGTTCAGGAAGGTTCTTCACTGAGAAAGCGCCACTTTCCCAATTACAGGCCTTGTACCTGACAAAGCCATAAAGAGTATCCATAATGGTTTTCCATTTACCATCATCAATCTCCAAAAGTCGCTCTAATTGTCTTTGTTCATTCATTCTATTATAATTTTAACTGAAAAATGAATTATTTTTTCCACCCATGGCAAAAAAATCCATTTCTTCAGTTATATATTTTGTAGAGATTGCCCTTTCGGGATAAAAACAATTTCTTATATCGATATGTCAAAGAATATACATTTCAGACGAATTCCGGACCATATCAGTCGGGAATTGAACGGAATCAAAGCGCCGTTCGTTGTGGTTTCTACCACATTAAAGTTATCTTTTGATGACATTGCGAGAGGTAAGTATCGCAAACTCGGCATTACCATGCGTGATGGCCAAGTCTCTCACACATCCTCTCTGGTTCCTTATGTAGCTAATGGCTACTACTCTAAGTACAATCGTTATGGTCGTGACATTGTTCTTAAGCATTTACCCAAGGTTTACAAAACCTATTATTGGGAAACACCCAACTTTGGCGACCCTTCGAAAGGGTATCACGGCAATTCCCGTACTGTACTAACCTGGCAACATAAGTTCATTGCGCCTCGTGACTGGGCGCTGTCGTTTGAGATTCTCAAATCGGGTGAGGATTATGTATTAATGAAGGTCTCTGTTGAAACGATTTTCGACCGCAACCAGCAATCCTTCAACGATGATCTTTTCTTCGCTATCAACCTGCTACAAGAGAATGTTGGCGACAGTCATGTATTCAATGCCAATGCCACTACTGAAGACTATCTTCGTGTCACCATGCTCGGCTGGGAGATTTTCCCGCCAGGGTCTTTAGACCGTGCAATCGAAAAAGTCAAAAGTCAGATTCGCAACTTGACTCCTGAAAAAGCAAAACGTATTGAAGACCGCGCTAAGTTCATGGATCAACTAAAACCAATTGAGACTTTTGTCGGTCTTGGCATGAATAGCAAGTACTTCGGTGCCAAATTTCGCGATGACCTTGTGGCTTTCGAAAATGCAGATTATGGCAATGCCATCTATCTTCTGTTTGGCAACTGGGAGGAGTTGAGCAAAAAGAGTCGTACAGAAATACTCCAGCGCCCCGACAAGGACTTCGTCCGTATCCCTCATACCCGCTATTGGAAGTTAAATCTAAAAAGTGAGTTAAGGCGTAGAATTGCATACGCCAAGAAGCATCCTAACACTACTGTTATCGAAAAAGACAAGGTGAAGTAAGGATTCTCTTATGGAACAGTGTCTTTTTATCGCGCGTACAGACTTCTTACCCCAAGAGTCTACTTCTCAATCAGCGTAGGTCTTTCGGCATATAATAAGCCATCGGCCTACGCAGTTTTTTACCTTTTACTCTAAAGGATCTCTTCTAAAACAGCCTCATCTCCTTCAGCAACTTCACCTCCCTCATCTTCACTACATCATCCGTCCCAACCTTTCCCGTAATCATCGTTGACTCGGGGTTATGATTAGCCGCCAACTCATCCACTCTCTGTTGGTTAAAGTTGGCGTAGCAATAAGCACACCCATGCCGGCATGTATTATATGCACCTATGTCTATACTGCTCACACATCCACACTCTTTCCGTTGGTTCTTATCCTTACCAACATCCAGTCTATAGCCACACAATTTCTCTATCAGCGGTTTGTCAATACAGCATCCATGTTTGATACCATACTCATCCAGGTTCTCAATCTCAGAACACGTCACAAGTTTCAAACCTGTTTCAGCTGCCACCTCACTAAACTTACGTGCCATCTGTCGGATTTCAAAAATCGAAGGCTCTCTCATCGAAAGATACGCCGTGTTCCGTTCCGTTTTCTTATACAAGTCAACGAAACTAATCACACACGTCTCAGCATACCCTTTCAAACGTTTTGCAAGCTCAGCAAAGTACTTGATATGATAGTCCACAGTTATCTCTGGTGTAATCAGTATCGGGTCATAGCGCCACATTACCCTATCGCCACCAATCTTATCTGCCAGTTCCTTATAAACATCTAGCAGTATTGTCTTTTTGGGCACATGTTTCTCTATCAGTTGGCTATATGGATTCAGTGTAAACTGAAAATAATAGTGATAGTCTTTCAGTTCGCCCAGCCTACTGAGCATTGGTTTCGCATTTTTCGTCCAAAACACGATGCAGTCAGTCACTTCAGGCGTTATTTTCACCCTACTCACCATATGAGGATTCATCGGATTTCTCACATCAACGAACCCATCTTTTAGTCTTCTGAAAAACCAATCGCTATAATAGGCAGGTATATCTGTCCTGCGTGATGCTGATATAGTCATTAGTTGATATGTACTAATATTTGCTTTGAATTGCAATACCTCACATTCTTATCCAAATTATTATTGGGTAATAAAGGAAATAGCAACCCATTTTTAGAATAACTACGCCAATGCTCAGCTCCCCTCTTGGCATCATAAGGGAAACATCTGTATAAAGCATTTACATTTACCTGCCATTTCTTCAACTCTTCAATCAATCTAAGCATAAGCTGGACTCCAGAATCCATACATCCCTTACTGCCATAGTAGCTACTATCATTGAAGAGTATGTTTCTAACATTGTTCATAATGACAAAAAAAGCCACACTACTAAGAAATTGCTCCATCTGCCCTACGTTATTAGAAAATTTCTGCACATCTGACAATAGGTAATTCATTACTAGCAAATCCACTCCTTCACCATTAAAACCTACAAAGTCATTAAACATATCATTACTATAAAATTCAATATGATGACCACTCTGTGACAGCTTATCCTTACTTATATCCTGTACATTCTTCCAAATTTCGTTTCTGTCATACCCTTGATAATCCAAAATGATTGGAAGGTTTCTTGATTTCAAAACGCGAATGAAACCATATATTTCTGAGCCTGGTCCACAACCTAATGAAACCACGTTATACTTATTAATATTTCCAAATCTGTATTTGCTCATAGCATATGCTATCTCTGAAGCAAATCGATTGAAAAATCTCAAGGCATAATGATACGTTATCTTTGGACAGCCATAAGTAAAAGAAGGATGTTTTGCCCATAGAATATGAAAAATACACTGGTTGCATTTTGACATCTGTCCGCCATTCGCCTTACAGTAGTGGTTGTTTGGACAATTATTTGTACAAGGTGCGCAGCTATTATATTGTGTTTGACATTCCAACAGAAAATCCAAAAACTCTTTCATCGCATTCTCACTTATTTACTCAAACCACAATAATAATCATTTTACCATAATTCCTGCCGTTCCCTACGCAGCAAAACCGTCGCGGTTTCATAACCACAAAGAGGCATGACAGCACTGCCATAAACCTTTTCCCAATTACAATAGTCCTAAATCCTTTGCCAAGTCCGTGCGGAATTTCGACAACGGACGCTTAGAGAAATCATTTGGATTGGTATAGAAACCATGTAGTATTCTCCTTACATCATCATTTGTCAGCCTGATATGATGCTTTTTCAACATATCTTTCGTAAACTTAAGATATATACCATTCTCCTTCATCACCTTCTTGATATATATTTCCGCAGCATAGTCTGTGTGAGTCTGGTATATTTGCTTTAAGTGAAATATCTCCTCATTGTTATCCATGTTGGGATTCAACGAGGTATCTACGCTAATTGATATGCCTTGTGCGCAATGTTCCAAATTAAGTATTTCTCCACCCGCCACGTTCATCTTAAATTTTAACCCGTCAGCATTCTGTAGTTCGTATGGATTTACAACTTTCTTGGCTCTTGTGTCTTTGTCATGCTTTCCACTTGATCCATTACATGTCGGACAGCAAGGTACAAGATTATACTTGCATATAGCCAAATAAGGATATAGCGACCGGGGAAAGAAATGGTCTAACTGTCCTTTCGGCCCCGACTCTTCTACACCTTTACGATTGGTAACTTTTATGATTTTAATGAAGTTCCTATTGCAATAGGGGCATGCTGTCAGGCCCAAATCTTCTTGTATCCCGTCTTTAGGAAACAAACTGCTATCATATCCATAGTTCGAGAACGCTTTTTCTATGCATTCATACAGCCTGCTCACCGGTGCTTGGGGACTTGCGTCTTTTGCCCTCCTGTCAGCTGCCAGCACAGGATAGTCCCGTTCCATATCAGAAATGTATGTTCTTATATCTGCAGGACTCATATTAACCAACGTCTTAATACCATCAACAACGTTCAGCTGCGTAAAATATCGCCGTGCATCTGCATTCATGAAAACCATACCACGGCCATCGCCTACATAACCGTTAGCAAGCCATGTTGCAATTTTCTTCTGCAGTTTATCACAAAAAGTATCCAACTGCTTGTCACATGTGCCTCTATATCTTATTGGGATCATCAGCTTTCTTCTCTTTTACTAAAACCGCATCTATCTGTCCTATCCTGTCTTGTAGCCTTTTTCTTTCCTGAATCAAAGCGAACTCATTTGGCATTCTTTCATCCAATCTCTCGTTCAATTTCTCTCGTATAAAATCATCACCCACCAAATTCACTTCTTCTTTAAGCCGCTGGTATTCGTCCTCTTTCAATCTCTTTTTTTGGTTGACCTTTTTAATAAGCAAATCCAGTTTCTCATGGGCAAATTCACCAACGAACTCACTCATAAAGAACTGGTTTGCCAGCAAATCATACACATTGGCACAGAATGTGCGTTTCAACACATCTCCCCCTCTATGTGGTTCGCCTTTTTTGAGGCATAATATATTCGCATCAGAGATGTCACTTAATACAAAGGGAGAATGCGTTGTTATAATGACGTTGATATCAAATTTCTCATTCAACTTCATTCTTTTCAGCATTTTCACAAGTCGATTCACAAAGATTCGCTGGTATTCTGGATGAAAGCATATCTCAACTTCATCCATCACCAGATTCAGCCGCTCATATTTTACGCGGTTCTCCACTTTTGGCACGGAATCGATGTTAATGGCATGATACGCCAGTGTACTCATCAGATATATCAACTGTCGCTCGCCACTACTCAGGTGGTTCAACGGTATTGATTTATTCTCTCCGTTCTGTGGTATCAAATAAATTTGTGAATGAAAGATACTAGGTGGCAAATGATCCATTCTCTCTTCGAGCGTCATCGTCGCAAAATTCAAGCCAGTAATCTTCTCGTATTCCTTTTCGTTAAACGACAAGTCCTTCAAGTCTCCAGTGAATTTCTCCTCCACATCAATAAAATTCAGAGCCTGCCTCAACTTCAACCCGATATGCGATTTATCATCACGTACCTCGAGCGCCACTTTTTTTGCGTTCTCAATATTTGTACTCTTATTAGGTGGTTGTGCCTCATAAAAGGCAAGACTATGGTTCCCTACAGAGTCCTTGTACTTCGCATACGACGGATATTTCTCTGCTATACTCAGTACCTTATACACAATATATTCTCTAATAAACAACTGTAGTTGGTTCATTCCATCCTTTACTTCACACTTTAGGGCACTCAAAATGGCGTTAGCATAAGTAAAGTCCTGGGTAGCATACCATTTAAAATGTTCCAAGTCTTTATCCTCAGAAAACTCCCATTCCTTTTCGTCATCCCGTTTGTACTTATTATGCATTTTCACCTCTTCGTCATTCGGATAAAGCTTTTCAAGGGTCTTTATATCCAAAAATTTCTCTTGCAAGGTGCGTGGGTGAATCCTGAAGTGTATCTTATCCAGTGTATAGCCATCCAGAAAATGCTTACCCAACTGTTCATCCATCAATATGGCTGTGAGTCTGGTCACCGTCAGATGCTCTTCATTAGTCATATTTATCCAGCCATCAGTTCGGTAAGGATTTAGCACGATAGGCGTCAAATACCCGTCATTCTTATGAAACAGGTTATTCAGCCATGAGCCTGTATGTTTGAAATCATAGTCCCCTTTATTGTTTTCCGGTCCCAATTCCGGATTATACGTAAATGTTTGCTCATGAGCATAGTCACTGGCCACGAATGACTGAATAGAATAGTTGGTTGCAATGGTATAAAAGAACTTTTCAGCAAAAAACTTTTTCTGTCCATAGTTTTTTACATCTACCTCTTTGTAGCTTTTGAATTGCTCTCTCCATTTTCTATCAATATCATTCTCTTTACGAACATGCGTAAACTTTGTCTTAACGTTACCACTCTTGAATGCAACAAATCCACCTCTACACATAATGGAACATTCATTCCCATCAACTTCATACGCCAGGTCAGCATAAATATCTTCTATATAGGTTAGGAGATCTGCTGCACTCCTACGTGTATCTTTAAACAGGCTGAAGCTGAAGTTGTTTATGATTCGGAACATCATGTCAAGTAGTGACGACTTTCCTGCTCCGTTCTGCCCTACGATTGCAGAAATGCAAATATGGTCGGAAAAGAAGTCGTGGGGCAATCTATGTTCGAATACGTAGTGTTTCCCCGGCTTCAGGTTCTTCACATGCTGGCATCCCTCGTATATCTTGATTGATTTAACTGTAAACATACTCGTCAATAAAATTATGAAATGACATCTAAATCACCTCGTTTCACTTCAAATCTATTTCTCCGATGCTTTCCCAAAGAAGCCCCTCAACTGCTTTGCAATCAGCTCATTTAGTTCCTTAGTCTTTCTACTCATTTTTTCAACCACAGGGTCAAACATATCCTGCCCTATCTCCTGAGTCACAGTTGAACCTGACACTTCATAGTCACTGATGAATTTCCTCGCTCTGATTTCTTCCAGTGAAGTCCCCTTCCAACTACGCTCATACATTTCTGTCAAATCTTCAAAAGCCTCGCCGGTACCTTCGTCATAATCCCAGCACTCAACATAATACTCTTTTGTAACAAAATCAAGTAGTTTGTCATTTGTGGGGGCTATTACTATCATATGTTCTTTAGGGAACTTTGAAAAATCAAAATTATTTGTATGTATTCTCCATTCTCTCAAATACTCAAAATCATAATTTTCTACATCAAGTTCTAAAAATCTCCAGCCCATGCCGAATTTTTCAAACAAATCTTTTTCTTCCTTTTTGCCATAGATAACGTTCTGAGCATTGTATTCCTTTATAAGGATGTCCCTCGAAAAACCTATCCCGTATGGTTGGTACATGGGTTCCCCTGTTTTATTCACTTTTGTTTCAAAGAAATCGCCAACCTGTGTGATAGGTGATGCAGTGAAACAAATATAGTCTTTTGCCTTTGAAATCAACCTTTGTTCTAACAAGATTGTCATCAACGTTGCCTCGGCAGATGCGGCATTCCCTTTGATGAAATGAAACAAGTATGGCGATTGATCTAATCTCACTTTTCTGAATTTATCACTTTTAGCAGACATATTTTACAAAGTTTTCGTTCTTCAGTTACAATCGTTCTGTATGTTGCGATATCAACGCAACCATCTACCTCTCCCCCATCTTCATCAGCTTTGGCAGCATCCCATCTATCTTCCAGCACTTCACCTTATGAAAGCCTCCGTTCCTCAGCGCATCTTCGCAGGTTTTTTCAGCTCTAATTATTACCTTTATCCTCTAATTTCTCCCACAATATCCTTATCACCGTCCATTTCAAACTTCCCTCGTTCCTTAAACCTTATGTAACAAGCATTAAACTTCTCCTTAGGCATCTTCTTTTTCAGCAACTCGAAAAAGTTCAAATCATGCGTAGTCATCACTATCTGTCTGTCAAGCGAAAATGCAACATTCCTCAGCAGGTCTATCATCGACAATATATTAATGTCATCCAACGCTTGTATCGGGTCATCAATAAAAACGCACCCAACATCCTGTCCGTCATCAGTCTTCGCAAACAGAGCCTTTGCCATAAATATACAGAACGAAAGAATATTTACCTGGGCTGTACTAAAGTATAACGTCGGGACGATAGTATCGTTCCCTTCCGTCTTATTTCTCATATATACGTTTAGTCGTGGCTTCGTCAAACTAAAATCACATTCAAACCGTATCTCTTTATATTCTGGATGTGGGTCTATTGTATTGTATAATCGCTGAATTTGATCAACTTGGAAAAAATTGGCCACATAGTCTTTGAGATATTGCTGGAGTCTCTCAATTTCATCTGATACAGCCTCATGATTACTCTCACTCTGAGATATTCTTTCCTTCATCTCCTTGATATCTTTCTTCACCTGTTGCTGCTGGTTATATTTCCTCGCAATTCCTAACATCGTCATATATTCGCCCAGCATTGTCAGTTTCTTCTCAATCAAAGCCGATTCCTGTCGAAGCTTTGTCTTGTTTTCTTCAAACAACTGCACAATATCCCCAGCCGCTGTATCACTCGTAATTTCAGCGACTTTACACTCTTTTTTTAAGAACCGTAGAGTCTTGAAATATCTTTCTGCCAGAATCTCTCTTTCTTTATTCTTTTTATCATACTCTTCTTCTAACGCCACTTCTTTACTCAAATCAGCATGTTGTTCCTCCTTCAACGTCTTGCATTCGGCATTTGCCTCATTGATTTGTTTGTCATATTGGGCTATCGTTTCCTTCAAGTCGTGTATACGCGAACTCCAAAAATGCAGCGTCAAATCATCTGCGGTATCGTTTCCCAAAATCCGCTGATACTCCAGATAATCTTCTTTATTCTGCGTCTCGCTTATTACTGTCTGAGCCTCTATGCGCTTCCCTTCTTTCGCTTTCTTTTTTCTCTCAAGCAATTCAAGCGCCTTATCATTTTCTTCAATAGACTTATCCCTCTCATGGATTTCTTTTGCCAACATCTCCTTACTTTCAGCATACTGTTTCTCAACCTGCTCCTTTGTCAGGTCTTTGAATCTTGAGTACTCCCCATCCACCTGTTCTTGGTTCATTCTGATGACTTTGTCTGCTTCTCGTAAGGCAGCGTTCACCTTTTCTTGCTCCCCATTCAAACGATTCAATTCCTGAACAGCATTTGCCACAGCTTCATCGATGACCTTATCAAATTGTTGATACCATACCTCTCTTTCTTGATGGTCACGTTTATTTGCCTCTTTCAATTCTTCCCTTTTGGCAATAGCTTGTGCAACAGCTTCAGGCACCGCTTTGTTGTCTTCAATACTCCTCAACAGATGTTCCACATTGGCGTAGTCATGGCCGCACAGTGGGCATACGCCTGTCTTCAACTCACTCACCATTTCTCTCGAACGATTCACGAGTTGGCTTACCTGGTTCTGAAATGCAGTCTGCTGATCTATACTTTTGGTCAATTCCGCAATTTCCATGTCACGACCGGAAATTCTCTGGCTCAGAACCACTACGCGTTTCGATTCCTCTTCAAATCCTTCAATCTCAGCATCCACTTTCCTGCCATACACTTTCTGTTGTATGCCGCGTAGGCGGTTCACCTCTTTATTCTTTGTATCAATGCTTACCTTTTTCTCTGCAATTATTCCCGCCAGTTCTGTTTTTTCCTTCTGTTTCAGGCTAATCTCTTTCAGGCAGCTTTGATATTTTGCATAGTCTGTATCTAAACATTTTTTCTTATTCTCAACGATATCTAACTGTGCCTTCTGTTTCTTTCGAGTTTCTTCTATACTGCTGCGTTCTTTTTCCAACTTAGAGATTTGCTCTGCTAATGTAATCAGTTCATTGTCGCATGCGGTTATTTCTTTTTTCTTGGTATCAATCACTGTCCACAACTCCCTATACTGAGGGTACTTTTCCACCAGTTTCTGTAGTCGCGTCAGTCCGTTTACATGGTCCTTCCGTTCATTTCCGAGTTTTTCAACAAGGGCCAACAATTCTTTCAGTCTGACAATTTGATTCAATTGTGTCCGCAGAATGGATATTTGTTTATCAATCTCTCCAATGGCTTTCAAATGCTCCGAAATATGATCCACAGCTATCAGACCATCATACTCTCTTTCAATCTTTTCGCAATTTTCTAGAGCGTCATCTACCTGTCTCTTCGTTGCGTTCTCCTTTCCGGTTTTCTGATCGACTTCCATCGCAAGTTTTGCCAGGTTGTCGGCATCTATCTTCTGCTTCCAGCCTAATTTAACGCCCAAACCATTAAGGTCTGCCGCCATCTTGTCAAGGCGCTCAACTATGTGTTCATCTATATCGTTCTGCAGTTGCTTTTTCAGGTTATTGAGTTCTCTCGTCAGCGCACCTTTCTCTATGGCCAGAGATTTTAACTTGGTTTTCAATTGCGAATGATAGTCCAACAGGTCTTGCGACTCATGAAAATTTTCCATAAACAACTTAAACCTCGTCTCTGCATTATTTACAGAGAGGAATTCTGAAAACCAGTCCTGCGACAGGATAGCCTCCGAGAAAAACTTATTATGTCCTTCGCCTGTTAGCAAACTCTTCTCCTCATCCTTTGAGATGATTCTGTCCACCACACCGTTCTTGTATCCTTCTATGTCTAGTCTTATATGAATATCCTCTTCAGGCAGTTTCTTGTTGTGTATAAAACTGCTGAATTCCGATAGGCGGTTCTCGTTCTTCATATTCTCACTGAAGTTACTCAACTTCAGGCGGCGAATATTACTAGTCATTCCGAACTCGATGGCGTCAAATAGCGAGGTCTTTCCAAATCCATTGGGTGCATAGACCGACACGAAGTTGGCACAACCCTTGTCTGCAAAACGCTGGTTTACAAACGAGAGTTCCACATCATCAAACAGGCGGAAAGCCTTGATTTTTATTCCCTTTAGTTTCATGTCAGCCTTTATTTATCAGTTTCACTACCTTTGAACACTTCTTGAAATCTTCCATCTCCATATAAACACTATCATCAAATGAATATTTGATATAGCGACCTATCACCTCTTCAAAATCATCCATGCTGTATTCCTTGGTTGATATGACTATCTTTCGCGACGAGACGGTGTCGTGTTCTATCTTATATTTTAAGGATATATCGTTCGCTGCATCCTCTTCAGCAAGATAGAATAGATAGTGGTTCCAGCGTTCAAACTCGTCTTCTATCATTCGCTGGCGTTCGGCTATGTCATTCCTGATGTCTTGCCATTTATCCCGCAAATCATCATGATTCAATGGCTTCGTGATAAACACATCTACCTTCGACTGGATGTCAAACACATCCTGATCAAACATTTCGTAAAACTCTGTTATATTCATATCTTGCTCGTTATCAAATTTCTGTAGTATTCCATCTTATCACCGTCACAATCCCTGATTTCGTCTGTAAACGCTACCATCGCATCCTTAAAAAAGTGAGCATTCACATATACAAAACCTCCCATGTTCTCTCTGCCGTTCCTCGCTATGTTAAACTCTTGTTTGGGCTCTAATCCTATGGCTATATCCAATATATCCTTACCCCTTACGTCCTGCTTGTATCCCTTGGACTGTATGCCTCCTACCACAAACACTACGTTCACGTCACTCACGGTTCCAAGTACACTCGGGTCTAGTGCACTAGGCGCTGAGTAGATATCAAAGTCTTTTTCAGACTGCACATACTGAAATCGGGGAAACACTTCATCCAGATTGTTGGCAGCATCCAATCCCCATACGGCTTTCAGTGCTACAATGAACTCTCCAAATTTTACCCAATCATCTTTCTGTAGTTCTGAACCCAACAGATAATTATTAGCTTTGCGGCTTTTCTGAAAAGCATCGTAGCATTGCTGTGGTGATAAGTCCAACATTCCTGCTCTATAATGAGACATCATCATGAGTAGAGTTTTCAGTTTCTCTTTGGCTCCAAGATTGTTGTCGAAATTGAACATCTCATTCATGAATACCTCAAAATTACACTGGTATATTGTTGGTAATCCATTCTCTGCTATCACTCGTTCAAAGCAACTCCATGGTATCATCACGTTCTTGCCCAGTTGCTCTTTTTCTTCGCTTGCTGCAAGTTTCATGTGTACGCCCAACAAGTGATGGTTGTCGTCAAATATTCCACCACCCGACATACCATTCAACTCTTCTTGCTTGATATGATTCGGATACTTATATTCCTCAAAGTTATGGTCATACGTTCCTAACCATGTATTAAAGTCATGCAGTTTACAACTATTGGCCTTACCATTGCTGTTCTGGTTGTTTGGATAGCCAGTATGCCAGTGGACAGCACCGTTTTGGCGGATGTTACTTGGCACAAACTGCACTATCTCACTATCATCCTTTTCTACAATGAGAATAGCAGCATCAAGTTCTTCATTATAAATGATTCGTTTAGCCTTGACGGTCTTATTTGTGAATGGGGATGTGGATAGGAAGTCGAAGGTTATTTCGTCAACAGTCTTTCCTTTCACCACATGATATGCAGTCAATATATAGAAACAGTCATCAGCCAATGGCTTTATGATTACGCCACTGCCATTGGCTACTCTGACCGTTACTGATTTCATCTCGTCCTGATAATTCATCATTCAAAAGTACCTTAGTCGCTCAGCTAAGTCCGGATAATCCTGTTTATCTTGTTCAGTAAATATCTTCTCTGCCCTTTCAGGATAGTTAAACCACAGTTTGGCATCGGTCTTACCCACTATATACGATATCACTTCTTTATCAGGGTGGCCGAACTTCAAGCCATTAGTTGAGACAATATAATTCTCTGCCACTATCTTCTCTAATAGTTTCGGGGAAAAGTTGTTTTTGCTGCCATGATGCGACAGTTTTAACCATTTACATTTCAGAGGTAGCTCTATTCCTTCTGTATGTTCCAGTGTGTCCATCGCCACATCTATGTTGGCATCTCCCAGCAGTAAGCAGTTCTCGCCGTCCTTTGTTTGAAGCAGGAAAGCCATCGAAGCATCATTCTCTAGTGTGCAGGTGCCTCGTTCGTATGGCTCTTCCAATAGCTTTTTGATGTCCTCATCATAACGGTCATTTGTAGTGTTATTCAGTTCGTCACCAATGTCCTCCGCTATTATGTTATGGGCTTCCGCCGTTGGTGCCAGAGCTACAAGTCTTCCCCATTCAAACTGAAATACTCTTCCTTTGACAATCTTATTTTCAAACGGCACATTGTTTTCTTCCAGTATTTCCTTTAGCGAAGCCACCTGTGCGGAAGTATTCTCCAATCCCTTTCCGATGTTTACTTCTACATCGTCGTTCATCCAAATCTGCTTCACGAACTCCGATGATGGAATTTCTTCATGGTACCACGCCAATACGCCTCCCACATGGTCATCATCTACATGTGTAATGATTAGCAGGTCTATAGCCTTACCTGCTTTTTTCAGTTTTTCCAACTTTTGTTTCAGATTACCATCCTCTGTTCTTCCATATCTACCACGATGGATATAGGTCCTAGGGGTACCACCATCTATCATGATGATATATTCTTTTCCATCATAACAGATTGTTACGAAGATACAGTCTCCGTAATATGCCTTTATCACTTCTATATCAACTGTTATCATACTATTTCCCTGCAGGCTCTTCTTGTCTTGTTTGCCGTTATGTCATAACACCCGTGCTTGTGCCCAGCGGTTTCCCCACTGGTTTGCATTTGTCCTGTATGCCCCGACACCGTCGCGACCCTTCAAACCACAAAGAGGCACAGCCTCATCAGCCATACCCCTTCACCAATCTCTTTCATCATTTTTTCTCCACATTCAGTATCCCATCCACCTCGTGCTCCACGAAAGGTCCTTCCTTGCACTCAAATATGCAGCTACCTGGCTCAATCGCTTCAAGTTTATGCCACACGCCCTTTCGGAATATTCACGCCATATCGTCCTTCCTCAGCACATAGCATCACGTCCTCAATGATCGATCCATCACCCCTATGTGTAGTCACCCGCACCTTCCCTCTCAGAATCACAAACGTCTCATCCTTGGTTGGGTGCTTGTGTATCGGCACCTCAGTCCCTGGCTCCACCGCATTAATAAACCTATGGCACAACTCATCCAGACTCTGATGAAAGTTATAGTTCATCCTAAGCCTTGGCGATGCTTTTGCCTGTTCCGCCACTTTATCCAGAAGTTCAGTATCTATAATCATATCATCTTATATTCATGAATACTTGTCTTACTTGTCCCCTCCTTCAATCTCTTCCTCGCGCAGCCCCATAAAAACTCTCAAAAATCACCCGTAAGGCGCGTAAGCTATAAAAGACTCAACGCGTGTCCCGCGTTACCAAAACCCACGGAAAGTCGACGGTTTCTGCGACTTTTCGTTTGCATCCCCCTATGTAGGGGGCCTTGGGGGTGGATGTCTCTTTGGTTCCTTTTCTCTGTGCCAGAGAAATGAACGAACAGTGAGCGGAGAGCAGAGCTCGCTTTGGCTATCCCGAGTCGTGAGGGATTTCGATCGTGATCAAAAGTACTAATCTCCACACTCTTTGAGTAGTGTAACCGGCACCCACGCTATCGCCACGCTCGCCACACCTTCTATCTCCACTACCACCCTCTTACACCTCTTCACACGTCTTATCACGCCCGTCACGCCCTCAAACGCACCGCCCATAATCTCCACGCGCTTGCCTTCCTTCCCGACGATTGTATCATCATCAAGATACATCACGCTGTCGTCTGTCCGCGAGGCCACCCGCATAAAGTTCTCCATTTCCCTGTCCGCCACCGTCATAATGGCATGTTCCTGAGAGGCCGTCCGGTCCATCATATACCTCAGCGGCTCCAGCACCTCGTTCGTCCGCTTCAACTCGCTCACCCGCTCCAGTGTCTCCCGCACAAAAATCAGGTTGTTGATAGCCGGCACCAGCACCCGCCGCAGTTCCGTATCCCCGTCATTCTGCCTTTCCACCACCTTATACCTCATCGGCACAAAGTTCTCTATTCCCAGCCGGTCCAGCTCCGCCTTCACCTTCATCTCCCGCTGATACGTCACCCTCATCGGAAACCACACCTTGGGGTCACCACACATCCTTGTGTCGCGTCCCAATTCACTTCCCGTTTCCTTCGTCGTCATCATATCACTCTGGTCTTCAGTCGCTTTATGACTTCAACATTTCAATATCGATGCAATGTCGGTGCCGCCCGACTTCTTGCCTTTCAAGGCACAAAGATAGTGAAATATTTCTATTTTTCTCCAATCTTATGCATTTTTTTAACATAATCTCTCATGCCATCCCTTTCCGCCCTCGTCAATCATCGAAAAAACCGTTATAAACAATTCGCCCCTGCAACTCCATCCAGAGTCACAGGAGCTGATTATGCACCATAAGAAGCCATTCAACATGAACCACCAGTATTCCACTTCTCTTCTTGCGTAATAGCCTCTATTTTTACAATATTCCCTATTATTCAGCGTTATATATCATAGAGTCAACACATTCATTCATGCCCAGGCAACCAAGAGTAACATCAGGAACTGAGATATATCATGTGATGATGCGAGGCATCAATCACCAGAACATCTTCGAGGAGCCAGAGGACTTCTATCAGTTCATCAATATCCTCGACAGAATGCGCACTCAGTATGATG
>Ga0256407_10006973_pt1 | contig 17227 bp, 15 predicted proteins | sample RumenRJG_04DNA_FD_193489 | JGI IMG/M metagenome (GOLD analysis project Ga0256407, IMG submission 193489) | Bovine rumen microbial communities from Lethbridge, Alberta, Canada - RJG_04 | ecosystem: Host-associated > Mammals > Digestive system > Stomach > Rumen | place: Canada: Alberta...
AAGGTCGATCGGAGGGTGTCTCTGGCACCCCGGAACGGACTATTGTTGTTGTAATGAATTGAAAATTATACAGTTTTTAAATTTTTAACGAAGTATTGCTACAGAGTGTTGAGGAATTGTTCGAGGTTTTGCTTGGATTTCACGGGATATCCTTTCCCGGATTGGATATCCCGGATGCCTTTGTCGATTTTGTGATATAGTTCTTCCTTTGACAGCAGCGTATCGTCTTCGGACAATGCCCATATACGGGGATGCTAAGGAAAAAACAAATCCAGGCGATCATCAACACGCAGGGCATCAATCACCCGGCCTATGAAGACAAGCGCCTGGATTGAACCGCAGCCCAGAAGAAACTAACCCTCAGGTTATCCCCCCGGCATACAACGGCCGGCTCCAGGGTGGCGGTTACGTTGCAAAGATAGATAAAAAGTCAGATAATATTCAAGTCAGATGCGTCGGTCATCTTGGAGATGTCTATCACTTCCTCTCCGGCGCCATCATGGTCGTCGATGTAATAAAGATTCCCCTTGATGGTCGCAACGTGAAGTTCCGCTTGGGAAGTCCACCCTTTTTCCGGTCCGTTAGCCCTTTCTCCAAGTGCTTCGATACATTGGACGAGCAGGGGATGGTGACGTGCAAGCCCTTCAACATAGCCTGATTCTATTTTTAACTTCATCCCTCTATCCTCGAGCCACTTTACTGCCTCTTCCGAGAGATGAAGTCCTCCGCTTATCGCGGTATTGTAAACTACCTTGTACTTCATACAATTTGACTGTTTAATACCTCTATCGCTTTTTCAGCATCCGACATAACCAACCCCGTTTGTGGATTGGTCAAAACCTGGTTCGGGACATTCAGATTATCATCGTCCAAAACCACGAATCGGTCTCCCTCGTGCTCCAAAATCCATTGCTTAATAGCATCCCTTTTCGTCAGGATATACTCTGGTGTCGTAGGTGTAGTCTCATCGAGACAGCCTGGCATCCGGTTGTGTTCCCATAGTTTTCTGAGCCGATATTCCCCGAGATCTCTCCAAGACGAGGAAACGACTATTCTCGCTGCCGTCTCTTCTACGATGCGTTTGAGCGCATCAATGCAGGTGGGGGCGAACCAATCAACTCCAAAAAGATTCTCCTGGCGGTGCTCAAAGATGCACTGCCTGGTGAAAGCATCAGAGGTGAGGACCCCGTCAAAATCCAATAAGATATATTTCTTCATGGCTGCTCTTAGTGTTCCAGTATATAAATAGCTTTCTGTATATCTTCTTCACTGATCGTCTTTCCGTTGCTAATCCGTACCGCACGGAAGTCCTCCTGTTCCATCAATGAAAAAGAGACATAGCGGTGTCCGCCGTTGGCGCGGGACAGCCATTCCCCGATTTGCACATTGAGGGGGCCCTCTCCGGATGTGACTCCCACAACCTCTCCCGGCAGCCCCCGGTCAATCCATCGCCGCCGAACAACCTCCAACCCCTCTTTTGCCAACGGCCCTGCGATGACGACAAGAGGGCATAAAGCAGTCAAGGCATCAAGATTCCAGAATTCTTCTTCGACATCTGCCGTATCAAGGAATACAACCTGGCTGGTGTCGCCGCTTTCCAGAAGGCAGCACTCCCTTCTCGACGCCTGAATCTGCTCTCCTATCTTCCGGGCGACCTCGGCGAAGGACACGGGACGGAAGTTGTTGTTATCAACACCGACATCGTATTGTTTCGGGAAAAGGTGGACGAGGCGACTGTCATCAAGCCCAGTCTTGGAAAGGGGGCCACTGTGGACATGCCCGAAGAGTTGCCACACGTCCCTGTATGAACCGCCATAGCAAAGGAAGGGATAGTGGTTGAGAATGACCTGCTGCCCGTCGATGATGACCGTCATCTGCTGCGTGACGTGCTCAAACTTGTCGATATACCCCGGTCTCATGTTCTTGAGGTCATGATTCCCGAGGATAAGGATGATGCGCCCATGCAACCTGTCAAGGAGGTTGTGCCATTCGGCCGATCCTCCGTGACAGAAATCGCCAAGATGGAACACCAGGGCGTCCTCCGGGACAGTCTCGTTCCAGTTCCGGACAAGCGTCTCATTCATTTCATCCACGTCTTTGAACGGACGGCAGCAAAAACGGATGATGTTGGCATGCCCGAAGTGAGTGTCCGCCGTGAAGAAATCATTCTCGCCGGAGAGTTTGTAGAGGGATGTGTTTTTCTTATCAATTGTTTCCATATTCATATTCGGTTAAATTACTGCTTCAGGGGAATATCCCGCAGTCCAAAACTCTTCCGAATCCTCGAAGGTCTGGAATAACATGGGAGCATACTGCAACGCATAATCAGTCACTAAGTAATTGACTGTTTTTCCATCGTTGATATCGCGGGCCATCCACGAATACTGAATCCCTTTCTCGCCGTAAAACTCTACCTCACGGGATTCTACTTCCGAGGTAGCTTCCATAAAATACGTGGTTTCTGGCCGCGCATGATTGCGCTCTACGAATTTGGCGCCGGGGTAGATGTCGATACAATAACCTTTTGATGGAACTTTCATTCGAACTGATTTGATTAAGTTAAAAACCGGCAGGATAGCCCCGTCCCCTGCCGGAACGATTCAGGGCAGCAGCAAACGGCAGTCCAATTCCGCCGAGGTTGGTGCAACTCTGGACGGAGCCAAAGGAGGCGCTCCGCCAATTAAAATCTATATTGAATCGCGATGAGGAGGAATTGAATGATTATAAAGAAACCGCCACTGCGGCTGATAAGTAATAAAAAAGGACTCTCCTATAAATATCGCTCTGCCTTTTATACGTCTGTCCGCAAAAATAGTTTCATCGACATTCATTTTTTTGAGGATTATATGTTTCAACTTCGAGCGGTAAACAGTCTTTCACACTTTATTCATTTTCAGCAAAATCCTGTCGTCGGCGGCGGTCTGCCGAGTCTCCATTACTCTGTACCCTGCGAGAAGGCTTCCCGCCATAATATAAGGGCCGCCCTCAGGATCCACCGCAACAATAGGGTCTTCACCAGTAATGGTCAGATAGTTCCCATGATACTTGAGTTCATACCACGGGCTGTCAGGACAGGTTTGTTCGAGATAGTTTCCACGACTGTAACGGTTGGAAAGGAAGATAACCTCTTTGTGTTCAGGGATATTGTCCGCTGGGAAGTCCAAATCAACGACCCTGTCACCCGAAATGCTTTTGGCATACTCTATGGAGTACCGGCTGATTCCTGAAACATGGTATGAAGTCCGTAAAAAGGATTGGATTATGCCTTGGGAGGGTAATCATATTCTTGTGGAATTGCCCATACGAGAGCCCGAAAAAACAGGTAGTATTGAACCAGTAACGGAAATTCGCCAGCTTGTCGCCGAAGGTTATCAACCGGTTTTGGCCCACCCCGAGAGGTATCTTTATCTTTCAATAGAAGAGTATATGGCTCTCAAAGCTGCCGGAGCACAGTTTCAACAGAATCTGGGGTCCGTAGAAGGGTTTTACGGGAATGCTGTCAGCGAAAGGGCCGCAGAATTGAATGCAAGTGGCATGTATGAATGGAACGGGACGGATCTGCACTCGAGAAAGCATGCTGACTTTCTCGACCATTTTGTATTTGGAAGGACTTGAGATATTATAAGAGATGCACCCCTTTTCGGAATGCATCTCCAATAATCAATCCAGACAATCTGTTCAGTTTTCCGCTTCGGTGATGACAGGAGGCGGCAGCATCTCCACGAACTCAGGAGCTTCCTTGACTCCGTTCCATGACGACTTCGTCTCGGGTTCGTCATACCGGCTCCGTCCGCTGTCGGCAGCAAGGAAAACGCTCCTGTTGAACGTCTCTCCGCATACGCTGTATACCCTCTCCATGATCAGGTATCTTGACCAGGCGTTGAAGTACGGGCGGTTGTCGAACATGCAGCTGATGATCTCCGGGCGCCAGACACCTGTCTTGTAGCTGGCGTATCCGCCTTCGTACAGGCCCTCGTTCGTGTACCCTTCGCCAGGCATCCAGCTCCATTCGTAATCCTCATTGTCGTAAGTCATATTGCGCGAAAACGGCACGCTCCAGTTGTGCTGTTCCTTCAGGTAGTTCGAAAAGAGACCGGGCGAATATTCTCCGTCATCCTTATGGAAGTATTCGTCCCCGAGCCTTCCGATCGCGTGACCTCCAAACTCGTGTGCTACCAGGTTCAGGTATGACCCCTGGGTGGTTGGGGTGACTCCCGCAGCATTCGCCCAGGCCAATTTCCTTGTAATGGCCGGTAGCAGACAGTAGGTCTGGCCATCAGTCTCAGAACGGCATAGGCCTGCGTATGTATTCTCGTTCAGGAGGATGAGAATGGCGGTCTTCGTGAGGTCCGTCAGGCCTTCGATGTAGTCGGGGCAGTGTGCCTTCACGAAATTCTTCATCAACGCCGGGTTCTGCACGTCGAGATCCGTGTAACTGGTCCCTGAGGTCCAGCTCACGCCGAAATACGTTATGCGGTTCTGGCTCGTGCTCTTTATGGTCGATCCCCGCTCGTCGCTCCTGGCGCATATGAAGTATACGTTGAAGAGGTCGCGCATCTTGTTGTACGGCTCAATGCTGAAGAGATAGTCCATCGCATTGCGGGCGGCCGTCTCGAACGCCCCGCCGGAACGGAGGTCGTATACGGTGTATCCGTCCCCGAGAACGACGATAGTGTAAGGCTTCACGTCCCTCGGTCGATTATATACTATCACGTCCCCCGTTTCATAGTACTCGGAGAAATCCTCGGTCCAAAAGGCGGTTTCCCCGCTGGCGGGGCCCTGAAGGGTCGCCATCTTACCTGTCGCAAGGGACTTCCCGGCATAGGTGCGCGTGAACACCTGCCTGTCCCCCGTGGCGTAGCGGAGCCTCACGGTGCCTCCGGTGGGGAGGTCGCCGTAGATGTAGCACACATCGCTGGCTGAATCGTAGACGTACGACGCCTGGCTCTTCTCCGAATCCCATGTCATGTCGTTCAGAGACGTGAGGGTCGTGTGGTTGTTCGTCATGTTCTCGGCATACGCCGCTCCGCCGGCCCCCACCACCTTCAGGATGGACACGGGGCGCTGGTCGAGGGTTATCGAAACGGTGATCACGCGGCCCGCCTTGGTGTAGGAGCCGGTCTTCGTATAGACAACGTCGCCCAGGGTCGTTCCCTGAAGCTTTCCAGCGGTCATCTTAAGGGAAGGGTTGCTGCAGTACAGGGCTGTGAGGGTTCCGCTTGCGGCGAAGCCCATGTTGCTCGCCCCCGGGATGTTGTATATGCCCCACTGGTCGAGGCTGGAGTCGTACTTGAGCATGTAGACGTTTGCATCGTCTCCGTCCAGGCTGATGTAAATCTGGTCGCCGTTATCCCAGGTCGCGGTGGACGCGTTCAGTTTCGTGTCGGGATCCGCCGAGTTTCGGGCGTCGATGACAAAATCGTAGTCTTCGATGCTGAAAGAGTCCTCCTCGCTTTGCAGGAAGCGCGGGTTCTCCTTCTCGCAGGCTGAAATAACAAGGACTGTGGCCGAAAGAATCAGCCACAGTCTTTTAAGTGAAACGTTCATACTACCAGTTCTCGTTGTCCACTACGGGAGTTGCGATGGGTGCGGGATCCGCCACGGCAGCGGTCTTGGTGAGACGGATAGAGCCCTGATATACCGCAGCATAAGCAGCACCGCTCTGGGCCTCATTACCCTTTGCCCAAACACTCTTTGTAGAACGGATAAGGTTTGCACCGTTATTCGTGCTCGTAGCGAGGCGTGTAACCATAAGGCCCTTTATCTGATACGTAGAGTATTGCGGGCAGGTCTGCAATTCAGTGATATCGACAGTCGTCGTGCTGCCGCTTACAGAGATATTACTTGCGTATGAGGCCGTATTAGCCCCGGCACCATAGAAGTAACCGTTCCCGCCATGGGCAATTCCAAGATAATAATTGCTACCATTGACCAGCTCTGTTACTATCGCAGATTTTTGTCCGGAATACGGGCCGGAAGAGATTTTCTGGGGAGTAGTATTGAAGTAGAGGTAGTATCTGGCCCTATTATTGGCATAGTCCACCTCTACTCGTGCATCCATGGTGAGGTTCCTGTAAAGGCCGGTAATAGTCAGATTCCTTAATTTGCCCGCAGTCTTGGCATCGGTGAAGTTGGCATATCCGTTGCCGAGGAATTCGTCATCTCCCGCAGAATAAGCGACGCTAAGGCTCGTGCTGGGTATGTTGGTAGAATTCGGAGCCCAAGTATCATCATAGTAATATCCCTTTGCCTTGGCACCGGTACTTCCATAAACACCAGTCCCACTGGCTGCAGCAGCTGCTGAATAGGAGCCATCCCCTGATTCAACTTCCCTGTGATATCCACTTGTCATGGTAAGCGTCCAGTCTCCGTCAAAATCCTTGGGTTCTGCCTGAGTCACGCTGTACTTGCAGAATGCACCGAACACCTTGAAGGTCAGCGTGGCCTCGCGAGGAGACCCTGTGGTATTGGCAGTCATGCGTATCTGCATGTTTCCTTCACCGTCGGTTTCCTTTGAGAGCCAGTCACCGGTGGATGTACTATAGGTTACGATTGCCCCCTGAGGAAGTCCGAAGTTATACACCTGTGCATCGTCGCTGTAGAAGAAAGTCTTCCCAGCGGCTGAAGGTGCGAACTGGGTCTGGGTACGGGTAATCGTGTATGCCTTACCGGCATTGATTGTGAGAGCACTCGATCCCGCGATGTTCCAGAAGTAACGCTTCTGCGCATCACTGCTAGGTGTGCACTGCAGGGCGGCGTTGCGAAGGTTGACAGCGGGCACGCTAAGATACACGGTAGCCTTATGCTCGGCCACCGCAGATGCAGTACTCCAATTGATCCAGCCGTTTCCGGCTTTCCCATTGGTAACGTCACCAGTGAGGGCATCGATGTCCACCTTGTTGAAATAGGTGAACTGAGCACCACCTTCATCTTCCACGGTTGCGCGATCTTCAACGGTAAATAGATAGAAGTTGCTGATAGAAGTCGCTGTCTCCACCTCGGGAAGCGAAAGGACGAACTTCACGATGGAGGTCTTGTGTTCGAACATGAGAGAAACGCCCGTGCTCTTGTAAGATCCTTCTGCATACATGAGGGCATGCTTCCCGGCGCTTTCAAGGGTTCCGGTCTGGCTGTTGAGATTGAGGGACACCTTCGTGCCGCTGACGCTGGTCCCGGAGTTCTTCACAACCGCGGTAATCGGATCGTCTTCCGCAATGGGAGTCTCGGGTGTTCCCGTGAATGTTGCGACGCCGTCTCCGTCGACAGACTCGACAGTGAATTCGGTCATATTGCCGCTGGCGTCGAAGACATAGATGACGTCATCCTTTTCGAAAGTCGAGGAAATGCCCGTCTCGGCATCTTCGGAGAAAGCCATCTTGGTGGCGTCATTGCTGATGCCAGCCTTGAGGGTGATGGTTTTTGGAGAAGTGGTGGTTGCAGTGTTCTGCTCGGTCTTCGTGCAGGCTGCGAGTGTCACGAGAATGGTGACAATTGCGAAAATTTTCTTCATGGCTGGTCCTCCTTTAGTCTACCGGTTCGGTGTTGTAGTTGCCTCCCCATCCCATGTCGGGAATGGCATTCTGGGTCAGGGACTGGCAGATTATCTGCCCGCCATGAATCTGGACTTCATCAGCTACAGGGTGATATACAAGGATTTACCCCCCCCCCGTTCAAGGGTTTTCTCGGGAGCGACTGAATGAGTTTTTAACATAATTATGTGTTTAATGATAGGAATAGCTTTTTCGCTCGCGCAAGTTGCAAATATATATAATTTTGGATTATGTTATACCCTTCTACATTTCTATTTTCCTATTATTTCCTTCACTATGGTTAATTCCTTTTCTCATAGTTCTTTTACCATAAAATTGATTTTGCGCACGGTTATAGTTGAGTTTTGTCAAATTTTATCAGTTATATCTTATAAAATTCGATTATTTGGAAATTTTCTTGGTCATATAGGAGAATTTCCGTAGATTTGCACTATGGAAATACTACAAAGACCTGAGTACCTTGCGCAGGTACGGCATTACTTCGGAAAAGAAACCATCATCGTCCTCACGGGCCAGCGACGCGTTGGTAAGAGCTATGTCCTGATGTCCCTGAGGGATCTGCTCTCAGAATCGGATGGCAATAACGTTATCTACATCAATAAAGAGAAGAAGGATTGGGACGATATCCTCACCTATAAAGACCTGAACAAATACATAGAGGGGAAATACGTTCCGGACAAACAGAATTACATCCTGATCGATGAAGTCCAGGAAATCAAGGAGTTTGAGAAGAGTGTCCGTCACTGGAGAACGGAGCCACGCACGGACCTGGTTCTCACCGGCAGCAATGCCGAGACGCTTTCCAGTGACTTATCCTCATTGCTGGCGGCCCGCTATCACGAAGTTTACATCCAGGCCCTGACGTATAAGGATTTCATCCGCTTCCATAATCTGGAAGATGGAGATAATGCCATGTCACTATTTATCAACGCCGGAGGCCTGCCGGGACTCGTCAAGTACGATATACACGATGAAAACGAAGTGTATTCATATGCCCAGGACGTGCTGAACACAGCCCTTGTCAAGGATATAATTCTCAAGCATAAGATTAGGAATGTACCGTTCCTGTTCAACCTGGTCCGTTTCCTTGCCGACAGTACGGGGAAACCGGTTTCGGCCACCAGTATTTCCAATTATATGAAGGGGCAGAAAAGCCCGGTATCCATCGAACTGGTCTTGAAATACCTCAAATACCTTTGCGATGCATACATCGTGACTGAGGTCCCGCGTTTCGATATACGCGGAAAGAAACTCCTGCAGTCGAACAGCAAATATTACTTTGAGGACAACGGCATCCGCAACTCCTGCGTTGAGACCAACCGGGACAGAGACATCGAGAAAGTCATCGAGAGCATCATTTATCACCAGCTCATCCACGACGGGTACAAAGTGAACGTAGGGCAGCTGCTTGCCGGTGAAGTAGATTTCGTCTGTGTCAAAGACAAGCAGCGCGTGTACATTCAGGCTTCCTACATTATCGGAAACGACGAGACCCGCAAGCGGGAGTTCGGGGCGCTTAAAGGAATAGCCGACAACTATCCAAAATATGTCATCTCCATGACCCCCCTGGTTACGCGGACCGACGACGAAGGAATCCAGCATATAAGCCTTCGGGAATTCTTAAAAAACGGATTGTAAACAGAATCTTTCGTCTATACCTATGAGACGTTTAATAACGGTAGCGGTGCTGCTCTGGCAGATACGATGTATTCTCGACTGAAGACATGGTCCATTGGAAAGGCGGGCCTTCCTTCTCCTCCGATGAAGTTAAGTATAACGACGAGGTTCTTTTCGCCCCGGACATTCCCCTCAGACTCCCCCGGTCGCTTCGCTCCGAACTACGCAATTGCGAACTTTTTTTATATTTGCAACATGAAAAGGAACCTGTCTATCGTATTGCTGTTCGCTGCCGCCGTTTTGACCGAGGCGACTTCCCCGAAACTGAAAGAATTCCCTGCCGGCGACAGCCGCATCACATATGTAGCGCGCACGCTGGTCAAAGACAATACTGTGTCTTTCGACTGGACAGGCTCCAGGGTACGGATATCCTTCGAAGGCAATTATCTTGCAGTCAAGCTCAATGACAGCGGCAAGGACTGGTTCAACCTGTGGCTGGACAATCCGGCCGGCCCTTTTGCCGACCAGGTGCTTACGGCAAAAGGAGACACCACCCTTGTACTTTGCGATCCCGCGGCACTCAAGGCCCGTTACGGCAAACGTATTCCAAAGCAGCATACTGTCATCCTCCAGAAAAGGACAGAAGCCAGCCAGGGCAGGGTTACGGTACAGAGCATCCTTACTGACGGCGAGCTTCTTCAGGCGGAGCCTGTCAAGGAAAGAGTCATTGAATTCGTCGGAGACTCGTTCACCTGCGGATACGGCGCCGAAAACAGCAAGCCGGAAGATCCGTTCCGTCCCGAAGACGAGAACCAGAATTTCACTCATGCCGCTATTTTGGGCAGATACTTCGATGCCGACATCCTGGTAATGGCACATTCAGGACAGGGTGTCAACCGCAACTACAATGACGGCGGGCGCGGTTACACAATGCCGGACCGTTATGTCAGACTATTCGACAGTTCCGCTCCGGACGACAAAGAGGCAGCAAGATGGCAGCCATCAGATTTCCCCGTCAAGCCGGCGATTACCGTGATTTACCTTGGAGAAAACGATTTTTCTCGCGGCAGACAGCCAGCCGAGAGGCTCTTCGTCGAGGACTACATCCGGCTCTTGAAGGAGATCAAGGCCTTCTACGGCGACGAACATCCCATCCTGTGTGCTGCGCCAAGGATCGAAGTATTCGAATACGTGCGTGCCGCTGTGGACAAAGCCGGGCTGCATAACGTATCATATACAGGCATCTTCCGCAACAGCTTTCTCAGGAACGAAACGGGGTCTGCAGGTCACCCTGCCTACCCCGCCCAGTTGAAAATCGCGCACAGCTTCATCCCGTACGTATCCAGTCTGACCGGCTGGACGCTGCAGGACAAAGCCATACGATAATCTATCCGCAATAGAAATACTTCTCTACCAGACTGCGCATCAGTTTGGTATCTCCGCGTGCATCCTTGTGCAGCGACGAATCGTCGAAAGATTTCAGGGCCTTGACGATTCCGTCTATCATACGAGGACGGAATACGTCGGCTTCTTCATAAACCGAACGAGCTTTCTCGAGGCAATCGGCGCTTTCGACGCAGCAAGTAGGCAGTTGTTCAAGCGTGGCCAGACGTGCTGCATTCTCGCTCTTGTGTATGTCCATATCCACATACTTCTCTTCCGCTATACGCAGGGCGTCTTCCCTGGGCATCTCCAGCCCCTTGCGGGCAGCTACGCACAAACCGGCCATCAGTTGATAAATGTCTGCGGAGCAGTCCGGGCTGCGCATTTCGAAGGTCTGCTTTCCCGTGGTATCCGCATCGGACTTTTTCTCAAGAGGGTTAGCTTTTGAGCACATATCCGTGCCGGCACTCCATCCGAGAGGCACACGCACGAGGGCGGAACGGTTGCAATCGCCCCAGCATACATTCGTGGGCGCCTCCTGATGGGGAACAAGGCGGAAATAAGATGTAGGATTCTTATTGCCGAAGGCAGTTATGGACGGAGCCATCTCCAACAATCCGGCAATTGCACGCTTCGCCTCCTCGGACAGTTTCCCGTCCTTGCCGAGGGTCACGTTGCGGCCGTCCTTCATAAGACGCATATGAATGTGCATTCCGGAACCGGCCTTGCCGGTCGTAATCTTGGGGGCGAAACTGACGTCAAGCCCGTACTTGAATGCAAGATTCCTGATCACCCATTTGGCCAGCAGCAACTGGTCGGCGGCTGTCTCGACAGGATTCGGCAGGAACTCTATCTCGTTCTGCTCATAAACTTTTCCGTCCAGAGTAAAGTTACCAACTTCGCTATGGCCGTACTTGATCTGGCCGCCGGTCTTTGCGACGTGGTCCATACATGCGCGGCGGAAATCATTCAGTTTGGCAAAGGGTTCGCTTTCGTGATAGCCTTTCTGGTCCGTCGCAGGGAAAAGCGGATCTTCGTCACAGATGACATAGTACTCCAGTTCTCCCATCGCCTCGAACTGCATGCCCGTTGACTCTTCAAAAGCCTTCTCGGCCCTCATGAGGGTTGCATGAGGGGCACAATCGAAAGGTTCTCCATCCTTGTTATAGAAACTGCACAGGAAACACAGTGTCGGTATTTCATTGAACGGATCCACAAAAGCAGTTCGATAGCGAGGAATCACATACAGGTCGCTGTTTCCGGCTTCGATAAAGGAAGGGAAAAGACTTGATCCGTCGACACGTTCTCCTTCGGTGAGTATGGTTTCGGCGTACTCATAACTGTTTACTGTAAAATTGAGGGTCTTCACGCGCCCGTCTTCCGCCGGGTACATAAAATCAATCATGCGGATATTCTTCTCGCAGATGAAATTGAGCATATCCTCACGGGTGAAGGTTTCAGGAGCCTTCTCCAGGAAAGCGACCACCTCGTTGGGATTCAGTGTTATCTTCTTGTCCATTATATGGTTATGGTTTAGTTGGAAACTTTGGATACCGCCTCGGCGCAACGGATGCCGTCGATGGCGGACGACACTATGCCGCCGGAATACCCCGCACCCTCTCCGCAGGGATATATCCCTGGGATGGAAACGTACTGCAGGGTCTCCGGGTCTCTCGGAATACGTACAGGCGAAGACGTCCGGGATTCCACACCCAGAAGAAGGGCCGCATTGGTGTAGTAATTGCGTATCTTCACCCGGGGGAACACCTTCCTGAGACGGTCTGCGACCATGGGAGGGAGCAGTTCGTGGAGCGGGGCGGAAATCACGCCGGGATGGTAGGAGGTTTCCGGCATCTTCTTGCTCAGCTTGCCCAGGCAGAAATCCTCCATTCTCTGAGCAGGCGCCATCATCAGATTCCCGGGATTGAACGAGGCGCAGTAGTCGAACATCCTCTTTTCCACCGAATGCTGGAAATCCATCAGACGGAAAGGATCGTCCCCCGGAATGTCTTCGGGCTCTATCTGCACAACGACACCGGCATTTGCGAATTTGCCGCTGCGAGCAGAATTGCTCATACCGTTCAGGACAACCGTCCCCGGCTCTGTTGAGGAAGGCACAAGTATGCCTCCGGGGCACATGCAGAAGGAGAATACTCCCCTGCCGTCCTGTTGCTCCACGAACGAATACTCCGCTGCGGGGACGCCAGGTTTCCACATTCCGTGGTACTGCGACCAATTTATCTTCTCCTGTGGATGCTCCACACGCACGCCCATCGCAAAGCCCTTCGCCTCAAGGGCGCCGCCCCGGGCGGAAAGCATTTCATAAATATCGCGTGCCGAATGGCCTGTGGCGAGGATTACGGCCTTTCCGCAGTACACCTTGCCGTCGGCACAGACAGCGCGGAAATTCCCTGCCTCTCCTTCGATTGCAGTAAGTTTCGACTCGAAATGATACTCTCCACCGTGGGCTATGATGCACTTGCGTATGTTCTCTACGACGAGCGGCAGTTTGTCCGAGCCGATATGGGGATGGGCATCTATCAGGATATCCTTCGAGGCCCCGAAGGCGACGAGCTGCTGCAGCACCTCTCGGATGTCTCCCCTCTTGGACGAACGGGTGTAGAGCTTTCCGTCGGAGAAAGCTCCGGCCCCGCCTTCACCGTAACAGTAATTGGATTCAGGATTGACCTGCCCGGTCTGCGAGAGTTTCGCCATGTCGAACTTGCGTTCATGCACATCCTTGCCTCTTTCGAGCACCACTGGCTTGAGGCCGAGCATCAACAGCTTGAGGGCCGCGAACATCCCGGCAGGCCCTGCCCCGACAACTATCACCGGTTCCGCATCGTGCACATCCTGATAATCCGCCAGGGTGTAAGGCTGATACTCTCCCGGGGCGTAGGCCTCGTAGCGGTAACGCCATACCGGCTCCTTGCGCGCATCGATGGAGCGCTTTACGGCAACCCATTGAAGGCCACCAGACTTCGCTTCTATTTCCTTAAGGCGAGGCTCCCTGGTCAGGGGGCAGCTGATTTCGAATTCTTTCATATTACTCCGCTTCCTGTCATCTCACCGTCATCGGCATACCAGACGGCGAACTGCCCCGCGGTAATCCCGCGCTGGGCATTGTCGAAAACAATATAAAGCCCGTCCGCTCTCTGCAGCAGCGTCGCACTCTGAAGGGGCTGGCGATAGCGTATGCGCAAACGGCAGCGCCGGACTTCTCCCGTACTCATGGCGAGGTCCGGGCGGATCCAGTGGATCTCTTCCGGAGCGACTCTCAGGCAGAGACGCGACAGGCCGGGATGCGTATGGCCCTCGCCGACATAGATTATGTTCCTGTCGGTATCGGTGGAGATGACGAAGATGCTGTCCTTGTGTCCGCCTATGTTCAGGCCCTTGCGCTGGCCGATTGTGTAGAACTGGGCTCCCTCATGCCGCCCGACTATCTTCCCGAAGGGATTCTCCTTGTAGCGCGTCTTGCGTATATGCTTCTTGCCGGAACGGTAGACTTCGGTCTCGAACCGTATCGCCCCGTAGGAAAGAGGCGTCGACAGCGTACGCAGATCTTCGTCGCCCAGGGATGCGATCCGCGCATCGTCGAAGGGGCGGGTATCGAGGGTTGCGGACGCCTTGTCTTCGGAAATATAGTGGGATATTACCGGAAGCGGGCCGGTGTAATCGTCGCGGAGCATTCCGCGGACGATCTCGCACTGCCTCTGGTAGAGGGCATCCTGCTCATAGAAAGAAGGATACACCTCGACCACATCCCCTTCTACGGACTTCAGCTTCTGCTGCAGGAATGTCGGAAGGTCCACCTTGCCCACAAAGCATATGCCCTGCGAATCCTTCTTGTCGGCGGACGGAAGATCGGCTTCCTTCGCAATTGCGCGGACTTCGCTTTTCAGGAGATGCCCTATCGGAAACATCGCCTTGGAAAGCTGCTCCTGGGTCAGTTGACAGAGGAAATAGCTCTGGTCCTTTCCCGGGTCCACTCCCTCCAGAATGCGATAGATTGTCTTGTCATCCTGGGCGGAACGGATGGCCTCCTTCCGGCAGTAATGCCCGGTCGCAACCATATCCGCCCCCATTTTCTGAGCAACGCGAAGGAAGGCATCGAATTTTATCTCGCGGTTGCAAAGTACGTCCGGATTCGGAGTGCGCCCTTTCGAATACTCGTCGAACATGTAATCGACCACCCTCTGACGGTATTCCTTGCTCAGATCGACAAAATAAAAGGGAATGCCTATCTTGCGGGCCACCATCTCGGCTACGAACTTGTCTTCTTCCCACTCACAATCCCCATGCAGCGTCGCATCGGCATCATGCCAGTTCTGCATGAACATTGCAAAAACGTCGTAGCCCTGCTGTTTGAGAAGCAGAGCGGCGACGCTGGAGTCTACACCTCCGGATAGTCCAACACAAATCTTCATAAAATGCAAAGATAGCAAAAAAGAGCCGCAATCCGGCCTAGAGCGCCTTAATACGGCGTATGAGCAGAAGCATATATACCCATACCACTGCAATCGCAGCCACTGCGGCAATCTGCGAGCCGCTGATATCCCTTATCCAGCCCAGGACAGGTGGCAGGATTGCTCCGCCGATCAAGCCGACAATCAGAAGGGCCGACACTTCATTTGCCTTACCCGGGGCACGACGCATTGCAAATGAAAAGACAATGCCGAACAGATTGGCATAGCCTATGCCAAAGATGCATACAGCGATGAGCGCAGCTACCAGGCCCGATTTCCCAAATAGCACAAGGAGCACGAGCCCGAGCATCGCCAGCCAGCATCCGGCAGCAAAAAACTTCTTGTCTGAAACTTTCAGCAGCAGTGCTCCTCCGACAAATGCGGCAATTGTACGCGCAAGGAAGTATAGGCTGTTGCATAGATTCGCCTTCTCGGCGGGAAGGCCGAATTCATCCGTCATAAGGCGCGGCAGAGTCATGTTCACTGCGACATCCGCAGCGACCAGCACGACTATCCCGAAAAAGAAAGCAAGAATTGTCCTGTCTTTTAGCAGCACCAGGGTATCCTTTACGCTCACGCTTTTCTCCTGTCGGGGAGTTTCCTCGACCGGCGATAGCCAGAGCCATACAAGCCCAAGGAGAGACAGCCCCGCATAAATCGGGAACAGCAGCTGCCAGTGCCCCAGGGAAACGGCGGTCCACATGGCGATGAACGGCGCGACGATGCTGCCGAAGGCCTTCGTGGCCTGGCCGAAGGTGATCGTGGAAGTGACCCTGTCGGCGTCGACGACATCCGTAACGAGGGGATTCATCGCAACCTGAAGTATCGTATTGCCTATCCCTATGAGAGAGAAAGCGATAAGCACGCCCGTGAAACTGTACCACAGATACGGCAGCATGAGGGCGAACACGTGGATTGCCAGACTGAGCAGGACCATGTTCTTTCTCCCCCACCTGGTGAGAGCCATCCCGACCGGAATCGAAAGTAGCAGGAACCACAAATAACAAGAAAGAGAGATAGTATTGACAAGACCGTCGGACATGCCGAAATCTACACGCACATTGTTGGTGATCAGGCCTATCATGTCGATGAACCCCATTGCAAGGAAGACGAACATTACAGGCAGTATTACGGAAAGAGAATTCTTTTTCATATTGGATCGGTATTATAGTCCCAGACCAGCCTCGATGGCATGGATGAGTATGTGTATTACTTTTATGTGTATTTCCTGGATACGGTCGGAATGGGGGGCGGCGGGAGCGCAGACGGCAGCATCGGACATCTTCTCGAGGGGATTTCCGGAAGGCCCGGTCAGGGCTATCACTTTCATTCCCTTTTCCCTGGCGGCAGCCGCGGCCCCGAGCACGTTCGCGGAAGTGCCTCCGGTGCTGATGGCCAACAGCACATCCCCCTTGCATCCCACACCTTCCACATAACGGGAGAACGCCTTTTCGTAGGAAAAATCGTTCGATGTGCAGGTAAGATATGCCGGATCGTTGATGGCTATCGCCGGCAGGCTCCTACGGTCGGCACGGTAGCGCCCGGTAAGTTCCTCGGCAAAATGGGTGGCGTCGCACAGCGATCCGCCGTTGCCGCAGCTGATTATCTTGCAGCCGGCTGCAAGGGCTTCGGTGCAGATGCGTGCGGCAGCCTCTATCGAATCTGTTGTCGAAGGCTCGGAAAGAAAGCGCTCGAGCTCGTCTTTCGCCTCCTGAAGGTCGTATTGTATCAGTTCTCTCATCGGCGTGAGTGGTTTAAGGACAATAAATATACGAAAATTCTACAAAATTCGTATCTTTGAGGACTGTAACACTGATTTATGACCGAAAAAGAAATCAATATCAGGTTTCGCGAGTATTCCACGATTGAAGAACTTCCGGAGGAGGACCGCGAACTTGCACACGCAGCCGTCGAGGCTATGAAAGGCTCGTATGCCCCCTATTCGAAATTCAACGTCGGCGCGGCCTTGCGCCTGAGCAACGGATTGATAGTAAAAGGTGCGAACCAGGAGAACAACGCCTATCCCTCCGGGCTCTGCGCCGAGCGCACCGCAATGTTCTGGGCCGGAGCCAATTACCCGGACGAAGCCATGTTGTCGATAGCCATTGCAGGAGGCCAGGGAGGGCAGCTGGAAGAGTCTCCCGCCACTCCATGTGGTGCTTGCCGCCAGGTAATGGCTCAATATCAGATGAAGAGCGGCCGGCCGAT
>Ga0256407_10006974_pt1 | contig 17226 bp, 11 predicted proteins | sample RumenRJG_04DNA_FD_193489 | JGI IMG/M metagenome (GOLD analysis project Ga0256407, IMG submission 193489) | Bovine rumen microbial communities from Lethbridge, Alberta, Canada - RJG_04 | ecosystem: Host-associated > Mammals > Digestive system > Stomach > Rumen | place: Canada: Alberta...
TACTTTTTTTTTTTTTTTTTTTTTTTTTTTTTGGATTTTTTTTTTTTTTTTGACTGTTTTTTTTTTTTTTTTTTTTTGGTTTGTTTTTTTTTTTTTTTTTTTTTTTTTTTTGTTATTTTTTTTTATATTATAGTTTTTTTTATATAATTTATATATGTTTTTTTTTATGTATTATACCTTATAAAATATTTATAAATTTGATTATTTGATTGAAAAAAAGTTATTTTTTATTATTGACATTTTTTAATTTATTATAAATTTCTGATTGATATAAAAATTTTTTTGTTTTTATATCATTGTTTTTAATATTATAATATGTGTCTTGATGAATTTTAAATATATTTTCTGTATCAATAAATTTTACATTAGCTTTTTCAATTTCTTTTTTGAATGAATTTTTATGTCTTTTAATTATTAATTTGTTTTTAAATTTTTTATTTTTATTTGAATTTATTATTTGATTATTGTAAATATTATTATTATTTATATTATTAATATTATTATTTTTATTATATTTTTCTTTCGAATTTTTTTGCTCAACTATCCAAGAAAAATTAGGTAGTTGAATTTTATTTTTAATTTCTAATTTTCGAAAGAAACTATAATAATTATTTAATAGATTTGTTTTTTTTTCTTTTCTAAAAGAATTTAAATGATAATTTTCATCATTTAAAATTTTTGTTTCTATATTTCTTGTTTTTAATTGATTTTTTGAATTAATTAGATTATGTTTAAAAGAATTTTGTTTTTGAATTAAATAATTTTCACTTAATCTACAATTAATTGTTTTATTATAATGAAAATTAAAATTTAAATTTTCTTTATTTTCAGTGTCTAATGTTTGAATTCTATCTTCAATATCAGTTGTCCTATTTTTATCTATTTTTTTTTCTTTTGAATCATAATTATTTGATAAATTTATATCACTTAAATCACTATTTTTATTTCTATTAGAAAAAAAAGAAAAATTTATATTTGAAATTGAAAATTTATCCTCTGATATTTTTCTTTTTTGACATTTTGAATTTTCATTTAAATTTTCTTCTTTTGGAAAACTATTTTTTCTTTTTGATTTATTGGCATTTTTTATTTCATAATAATTTAATGGATTAATTCTATTTTTATTAGGAATTTTTTTTGAATAATAAGTTACAAAAGGAGATTGAATTTTATAATTAAAATTATTTGGAATTAAATTTAATGTTTTATTCGTATCATTTTCTAATTCAAAACTTTTAAAATGTTTAATTGATACTTTTTCCTCTTCTATACAATTATTTTTTTCATCGTTATCATTTTTTATTGTTGATAATGATTTTATACTTAAACGATTTGAGTTTTCTGTTATTTGAATATTTTCAAACATATTTAATTTCAAAGAAAATAATAATTTTTAGAATTTGAATAAATATAAAAAAATAATTAATTTAATATTTTTAATGAGTTAATCAATTTGAAAATATTTTGATTTTATAAATTATATTTATTTAATTCATATATATAAACAATCAATTTTTATAATCAATTAATAAAAAAATATCTAAAAATTTTTAATACTTATCAGTCTATATAATAAATAAAATCAATAACTTCTAAAAATGTCAAAATGTCTAAGTTCAGATATATTTAAAGAAGAATTAGAACAAAGTACAAAAGCAAAAGATGAAAGTTTTTCTCAAACAATAACAAATTTAACTAATTTCCGAAAAAATAAAAATTTAAAAGCTGCCCACTTACCAAAAATAGGTCATATACCTCCTTATTTATATATAACAAAAAATAAAAGAATAGAAAAATACAATCCAAAAGAATTAATAAAATCATCAGAATTAACAATTGATACTAGAAATCCAAAATATTATCAAGGAAAAAAAATACCAAATAATACTTTTGCATATGCACAATATAAACAATTTAAATTTCCAAATTATAAAATTAAAAATTATATTCATGATGATTTAAAAGATAAAAAAATTTTATTAAGTGAATTTGAAGATATTCCTGATTATGCTTTATCATATGCTTTATTACCAAAATATCAAATTAGTCATACTTTATATAGAGAATTACAATCAAAGAAAAATGAATTTATGGATGTTTTTAATAGACAAAAAGAAATAGAAAAAGAAAATAATGTTAATTTGAAAAAAAGGAAAATTTTAATTGAACAATTTCCACCTCAAAATATTTTTAATAGAAAAAATAATATTAATGATATTTTAAAATCAGGAATGATTAAAATTCCTTATATTAATGATTTAAATATGGATTTTACTACAAGTGAAAAACAAAGATATATAAGTATAATGGAATTTTTATATAAATTAAAAAATTTTATTGAGAGATATCCACAAGAAGAAAATAAACTTATTCATGAATTTTTAATGGAACATAATGTTTTTGATATTGAATATTATGATATTGAAAAAATTAATAATTTTTCTAATTTTCTTAATAGTGATTTTACTATTGACCCAAAAAAAAATTTTAAAGAAAATTTAAAAGATATTTTAAATGGATTATATAATAATGAAAATAATAATGATTTAACTACTCAATATACTGAAACAAAAAGATTAAAAAAAAAAAAAGAATATAATTCTCAAAAAATTAATAAAATTAAAATAAATAAAAGTGTAGTTCCAATGAAAGGTTTACTTACACATGATTTAGAATTTCAAAGAAAAGTTTCTATTAAATTAAATAAATTAAGTGAAGATTATGATTTAGTAAAAAATCCTGAAGTTATTATAGAAAAATTAGAAAAAGAATTTAAAGATGAAGAAAATAAAAGTGATGAAAATAGAAATTTCACTTTTCTCAAAAAAGTTGATTTGAATAATGAAAAATTATATGGAAATAGATTATCTGAAACTCAATATTCTGTTTTGACTAAAAAAAATAGATTAACTGAATATATTTGTCTTTTAAAAGCTAAAAAACATTATGAAATAGGAAAAATAGAAAAAAGTTTAAATTATAAAATATAAATAAATAAATATTAAATAATTTTATTTATTTACAATTTTATTATAATTTTTTATTTAAATTAAAAAATTGAGTTTATATATTTAATTAAAAATAATTTTTGAATTTTTTTTATGAATATATATTATTAAAAAAATAACTACAAAAAATAAATAATTCAATAATAAATAAACTTACAAAAATAATTATCTTCTTAAAACAAATAATAATATAATGAAAAATGGTATATCAAAAATAGATTTATTATCATTAAATAATAGATCAGAAAAAGAATATCAAGATGAGGAAGAAAAAAATTTTTTAGAAAATAATAAAAATAAAAATGAAAACTTAAATTTTGCAAAATTTAATTTAGAAAATTTACATTTAGAAAAACCAATTTTTAAAAAGTCTTCTCGTAATAATTTAAATGAAGAATTTAGTACAATAATTGAAAATTTCTTATATATAAGTAACTATAAAGCAGCATCTGATATAAATTTATTAAAAAAATTAGATATTAATTACATAATAAATTGTTCTGGTGATTATTGTCAAAATGTTGCAAATAATTTTATTGATTATTTAACTTTAAATTTAAAAGATAATTCAAAAGAAAATATAGAATGTATTTTTTATAAATGTTATGATTATATTAATAAATGTAAAAATGAAAATAAAAAAATATTAATTCATTGTTATCAAGGAATAAGTCGTTCTGTTTCTATTGTTATTTCTTATTTTATGATAAGTGAAAAAATGTCTTATGATAATGCATTTAATTTTGTTCAAAGAAAAAGATTTATTGCAAATCCTAATTTAGGTTTTTTATTACAATTACAATTTTTTGAAAAGAGATTATTAAATAATGAAAAAAATAAAATTGAAATTTTTTCTGTTTCTTCTTTTCAAATTGAACAACCTAATTTTATTGTTGCTAGATTAATTTATCATAATTTATTTAATAATGAAAATAATAATTTAAATTCAAAAAATAAAAATTTAATTTTAGATCAAAGAGGATTTTATATTATTTGTGATAAAATTAATTGTTTTCTTTTACAAGGAAATAAAATTTATGAAGCTAATAAAGAAAAATATTTAAATTATGTAAAATATTATATTGAAAAAATACATGAAAATGAACATTTAATATTAAATTATGATAAAAATAATTTTTCATATGAAATTATTGAAGAAGGAAATAAAAATCATTTATTTGAAAAATTTTTAAATGAAAATAATATTAATATCGAATTTGGTATTCTTTCTGATTATGATAAATATTATATTGATTTAAGTAAAATAGAAGAAAATGGAAATAATTTTAACAATTATTTAAATGATAAAGAAGAATTAATTAAAAAAGGTTTTTATTTTTATCCTAAAAATGAATGTTATAAAATTTTAAATTTAGATGATTTAAGTGATGATGATTATTTAATTGCTTGTTTTGATAATGATATTACTAAAAAAATATTTATATGGAAAGGTTCTAATTGTAATATAAGTAATAATGAAGAAGAATCATTTAAAGATTTTGTAAAATTAAATTTTTTTCAAAATAATAAAAATATTGAAGAAATTATTGAAATTCCTTTTGAAGAATCTGATGATTTTATGGAACTTTTATAAAAATTAATATAATATTTTATTTTTATTTTAATTTTTTTATATATAAAAGGATTTAGTTTTTGAAATTTTAATAATAAATATAAATAAATTTTATGAAGGTTTTTTTATTATTATTTTTTATATTTAAAAAAATTAAAATTGAATTATTATTCATAATAATAGTTAATTTTAATTTATTTTGAATCAAAAAAAAGACATTAAAAAAATTATATAAATCATTCTTTTACTTTTCTAATTCGTTTACTAAATCATCAATATTAAAATCATCATTAAAAGTTTTTTCCTCAATTTTAATTTGATTTTGATTAACACAATAAATACCTAATAAATATTTTTGAGGATCAGGAAAATTTTCATTATTATATTTATCATTTGGAGGCCATTGCCAAAATAATTTTGTATTATTTAAATTATCATTTTGAGTTTTTTTAATTTCATATAAAATATGTTCATTAAATTTTAATTTATTTTTTAATTCTAAAGGTAACCAATTCATAACAATTATATTTCCAATTGGATTAAAATTAAATTTTTCACAAAATATATTTTGTAATATTTCACTTTTATTTAATAACATTACTAAAACTTTAAATGATTTTTTTCTAATTTCTTCATTTTGATATTTTAATAAAGATAATAATCTATTTAATCCTCTGTCTGATAAATTTAAAAAAATATCTTTTTTATGTCTTTCTTGTGTCAACGCTGTACATAAATTATTTAAAACTTTTATTAAATTTTCAGGATTATTTGATAATGTATTTTCATTTGAAGAAGAAAAAAATTCCTCTGTTAAAGATTTTGCAAAAGTTGAATTCATTTTTATTAATTTATTTATTAATTAAAAAAAAATTTAAAACAAAATTAAATAAATATACTATTAAAATAAATATAATTATTATTATATTAAAATAAAAAAAATTAATAAAAAAAATTCTAATAAAAAAACAAAAAAAAAATAAATTTTACTTTCCTTTTTTTTTATTTTTTTGTCTATTTTTCCTTTCTTCTCTATTAAATTTCTCCATTGCAATTTTAAATTCTTGACCAATATTTTCATATAATAATCTTTCATCTTCATTTTTACTATTATAAAAAGATCTATATAACCAAATTAAATCTTCTCTATATCTCCCATCACTTGGAATTGCATTTTTTACAGGTTTAATAAATTCAGGAATAATTTTATCTATTGTCCATAAAGTTTGATTATTCCAAATTAAATTTTCAATAAATGATCCATTAATATTTGCAATTATTTTATACTTTTTAGAATTTAATTTATATTTTTTACTAAATTCCCAAATTTTATCTTCTTCAAATTTAAAATCTTTTTTAAATTTATATTCAAAAACATCACCATAAATTTTATGAAAGCATTTTTTATTTTCATTAAATTTAATAACACCTCTTAAATTATTTTTAACATCAACAATAGAAAAAAAACCATCATATAAATTACTTCTATTACTTTCAGAAGTAGCATTTAAAATTTTAACTTTAGGAATACTATAAGAAATAGTTTCATTAATTTGAGGAAAATTAACATGAACAGGTCCTTTTTGCATAATATACATAACAGAACCTAATTTTTCAGTAGAAACAGAAAAATTAAAATAACCATAAATTTTATAAATATTATGATAAACAACATAAAATCTACAACATAAAGGAGAATGAGTTACTTGTTCACAATATACTTTTGCTCCATTAGGTAATTCTCCTTGGAAAGTTTCTCCTAAAAAAGGATTAAATGGTTTTAATTGTTGAGCTGGAATATATAAACCACTAAAACCAAATGTCAATACTAATTTAAATCTTTCAATATAATTTAAATTCTTATCTGATGCTTTAATTAAATATTTATTAGCAAATGAAAATATATTTGTTAATCTTTCTATTAAAGTTTTTGGTTCAAACATTTTTATTTGTAATGATATATGATGTCCAAAGGGAACTTTTAATATTTGAATTATTATATTTGATACTAATCCAGAATATTTTTTTGTTATGTTTGGATCGGTTATTACTAAACCATTTTTATCATCTATTCTTATTCCTTTGTAAATACCATTTTTTGTGTAATTTGGTTCTATTTGTAAATCTTCTATTTTTATAAATTTTGGTTCTGGTAAAATTAATTTCTTTTTCTTATTTTTATCAAATAAATATGTTTTATTACCATAAAAAAATGAAAAAGGATGAAGTTCAGTAAATGAATGAACATATGGATTATCTAAATTTAAACATAAATTATTTTTAAATTGTATTTTTTTATTAAATTCAATTTCAGTACCTATTTGAGAATATGGTTTTAAACCTTCATTATATAATTTTGATAAAAAATCTATTGAAATTTTTCTCATTTTTGTAATTGAAGTATCTAAATTTTTTTTTTCTCCTAATGAATTATATTCATCTGAATTACTATCATAATCATCATCTGCGCTTTTATTTAAGGATTTTTTTTTATCTGCTTCTTCTATATTAAGTTCTAAATTTTTTAAAATTTTTTCATTTATGTAATTCCTATTTGTAAAAATATTATTTGTATTTAATAATGATATTGATTTAATAAATTCTGATTCTATATCTTCAATTTCAGTTTTATCACCTTTTAAATTATTTATTTTTGGGTTTTTATATGTGAAAATGTTTGATAAATTATTATTGTTAAACATATTTATTTTCTTTTTTAAAAATATTTTAATTTATCTGTTTTTTATATTAATTTGATTTTTATTGTTTACGTCATCATATTAAGAAAATAAATAGTACATTTATACAACTTATTGATTAATTTAATATTATTTTTAATAAAACAATAGAAAAATAAAATCATATATATTCTAATATAAAAAAAATTTGAATTAAATTTTTGAATTTTTTGTTACATAAAAAAAAATAATATTTAATTTCATAAATATTTATTTACATATATAAAACATATTTTTTAATAATAAGTTAAATAAATATTAAATCAAATTTTAAAAAAATAGAATAATAAATTTATTTTATTCCATAATTAAATTCATTAATAATGAACTTGATTTATTTTCCTTATTTGAATTTGGATTATTTTTAACTGATTCATTATATTGATTGATTTTTTCAATTTTATTTTTCATTCTTTTAGCAGATTCTTTTTCAAATAAAATAAAACAAGAATTATTAATTTTTTTTTCTCTTGATGAAGTAAAATAAGAATTATTATTAATAGTTGAATTTGTCATATCTTTTAAATTAAATAATAAAGTAGATCCATTAATTTTGTTATTTAAATTTTTATTTTTTTGAATTTTATTTATTTTTTTCTTTTGATTTGTTGAAGAACTTTTTTCTCTATAAATTGGTTTTTTTAAATTTAAATTAAACATTTGATTATCATTATCATTTAAATGATTCAAATTATTAAAATTTGAATTAATTGAATTTGAAATATTTAAAATATTTTTTTTCAAAATTTCTTTTTTTTTTTCAATATTACTTTTTTCATTTTCTTTTTTATTTTTTCCTGCAGTAATGTCACTAATATTTAAATCTAAATTAATTTTATTATTAAATATTAAATTATTAAAAATATTATTTTGAATATCATTTTTTTCAGTATTTAATTTACTATTACTTTTATTTCTATTAACATTTTTAAAAAAAAATTTTGAATAAAAATTACAAATATCTTCTAATAATTCAAAAATAACATCTTCATCTCCATTATAAATTTCATTATTACTCCATAAATGTCTTGAAGGAAATTTTTCAATATCTTTTAAATAATTTAGAAATTTATTTATATTTATTTGAGCTTCAGATTTTTTTTTAATTTTTCTTATTATTCCTTTTATTATTTCATTTTTTCCTTCTAATCTATTTATTAAATCACAAAATAATATTCCATTTGAAAATAAATTTGGTATATCTTCTTTTTTTATATTTTTTCCTTTTATCAATCCTATTTCAATTAACCATAAATAAATTTTATTTTTTATATTTTCATTAATTGGATTTATAATTTTTTCTTTTGATGAATCTTTAATATTTTTATTTATCAAATTTCTATATGATAATAATTTACTTTCTTGTTCTGGTTTTTTTTCAATTTTTTCAATAATAATATTCCTTTTATTATCTGGATTAAGTTCATAATTCCTTTTTTCAACTAATTTTTTTATTATTTTATTATTATTATTAAAATTATTATTAGGAATATTTTTTTCTGATATTATTTTATATTTTATTACATCATCATATGAAATTTCAATAATTGGTTCTGTAAATTTGAAAAATTTAAAATAATTATATGTTAGAGATTTAATATCAATATGATATAAATTATTATTCATTATTTCAAATCCTCTTGTCATATTTATATAATTTTGCATTTTTTTTCCTGAATTTTTTTCTTCATTTGAAAATAAATTGTTATTATTTATTGAATTTACTTTATTCATATTATATTGTATATTATTTTCACTTACAATTTGTCTATTTCTATAATTTGGTATATTTGATAATAGATTTGAATTTTTAAAATTTTGATAATTAGATTTGGATTGATTGTTTCTTAGAAATACATTTTTTTTTTCATTTACAAATTTATTTTTATTTGGAACTGTTCTAAATTGTTTTTGATTTTCATTATATGGAATATAATTATCATTTAATAAAGGAGTTAACGTAAAATCTTTTTGTAAATTATCTACATTATTTTGATTATTAATTTCTCTTTCTTTATAATCTGATTTATTAATTTTTTCATTAATATTTCCATAATTAGAGTTATTATAATTTGGCATTGTTTGAAATTGATTAATCTCATTATTATTTAATGTATTATTTATATTTCCTTCTTGAATAGTTTTTATATTTTTAGATATATCAGATGAAGTAGAAAGATTATTTTTTGAATTTAATGTATTAATAAATTCCTTATTAAAATTATATTTTGGTCTATTTAAATTTTCATCTTGTTCTAAATTACTCTTATTATTAATTAAATCTTTGTTAAAATTATATTTTGGTATATTTTGATTTTTATTATGATTAAAATTATTATTATTTTCTATATTCAAATTTTGTATCTTATTTTCAATATTATAATCATTTTTATTTGAATCTTTCTCATTATAAATATTTATATCTTTTTCAGGATATTGAATTTGATTATTATAATAATTATCATAAATATTTTTAATCACAAAAATAAAGTCAATAAAAAAATTTTCATCTTTATAACAATTATTTATATTATTTTTTAAATTATTCAATATTTCCAAGTTATCATTAGAAACTTTGGAAAAAAAATCAATTGCAATAAATATTATATGATATGGATTATTTTGTTTAACACTATTTAATCTCATATTCAATTCACTTAATAAAATTGTTGAATTATTCAAAGTTAAAAGATGTCTAATTAATTCAATAAAAACTCTTCCATTATATAAATCTTTAATTGAACTAACAATAAGACAATATGGTTCATCAATTGTATTAATCCAATCTAATAAAATTTGCTTTTTATTAATAATTGGGAATTCAAAATCATTTTGATTATCATTTATTGAATATTGATTATCCATTTTATTATTTAATTAAAAAAAATAAAATATATAAAAATTCACATATTATATTTTATTAATTGATAAAATAGAAAATTTTATTTTTTATTTATATAATTAACTCAAAATACTTTAAATAAATCTAAATTAAAATTCATCTCCAATTTTTATTATTCCTAAATTATTTTCATCTTTAATATTATCAAATTTATATATCAAATTTTTTTTTATTTGCATTATTTTTACATTAAAAATATGGAAATCTTCTGGAGTTTCAATATTAAATAAATCTTTTTTAATTTCATTAATTCTTCTTGTTTTTGATATTGTTTTTTTTGGTAATAAAATTACTTTTTTATGTTTTTTGATTAATTCTGATTCTGATTTATTATTTTCATAATTATTATTATAATTTAATTTAAAATTACCTATTGAAGTTTGTAAATATTCATTTGATACATTCTGTGAATTTATTATTTTGTTTTTTAATTTATTTTTTTTATATTTTATTTTTGGGTATAACATAATATTTTTTTTACTATTAGTATTACTATATGTTGGAAATATTTTTTCAAATAAATTTATTCTTTTAATCTGACTAAAAGACTGTTTTAAATGTTTATTATTTTCAATTAGATTTTCATTATAATTTTTATGAGATAAATTATTAATAAGATTATTTTGGTTAAACATTGATGATAAACATAAATTTGTGTTAAAATAAATTTTTTTAGTCATTTTCATTTAAGAAATTTAAAATTTTAAAAAATGGTATTTTTATAAATAATTTATTTATAATATATTCAATATATTTAAGTTCATAATTTAATTGATTATTTTATATTAAATAAAATTGTGGTTAAATGAATCATGAAAAAAAAAATTTATATACTCCACAATATAATATAAATAAATCAATAACAGATCCAATAAAAATAAGTAAAACCTTTAATAGTAAAGATAATATACAAAAAAGAAATTATTATACAATTCAAAATTTATTATATAATAAATGGAATGATATAATAATAAATTTTGAAGAATATAAAATAAATAATAAAAAAGAATTAAAAAAATTAACTCGTTTAGGAATTCCAGATAATTTAAGGGGATTTATATGGCAAAAATTTTCAGGAATAGAAAAATCAAGTGTAAAAAACAAATATCAAGAATATAAAGAAAATAATAAAAATTTACCAAATAAAAATGAAGAAGATATAATAAAAGATTTATTTAGAACATCTCATTCAACTTTTTTTAAAAATAAATTTGGTTTAGGTCAAATTAATTTATATAATGTTTTATCAACATTTTCAAATCAAAGTGAAACTGGTTATGTTCAAGGAATGAGTTTTTTATGTGCAAGTTTTTTAAGTTATATGAATGAAGAAAGTTCATTTTGGATGATGAAAAATTTAATGGAAAAATATAATATGAAAGGTTATTTTCAAAATAATTTTCCAGAATTAAAAAGATCTTATTATAAATTATTAAAATTATTAAAGAGTATTTTTCCTAAAATTTATTTTGTTTTAAAAAAATGGAAAATTTTTCCTGATTATTATGCTAGACAATGGTTTTTAACTTTATTTTTTTTAGATGTTAATTATGATGTTTTTTTAAGGATTTTAGATATTTTTTTGTTAGAAAAAAATTTTAAAATTATTTATAGAATATCATTAGCTTTATTAAAGTTAAATGAAGAAAAAATATTTAATGCAGAAAATTTTTCTGATTTAATGATTATTTTTAAAGATATTGGAAAAGATTTAACAGTTAATCAATTATTTACTGAAGGATTTAAAATTAAAATTCATATTAATACTTTAGAAAAATATGGATTAGAATATGATGATTTAAAAGAAAAAGGAATTAATGATGAAATAATGGAACAATTAATAAATTAAAATATTATATTTGTATATATAATTATTTCATTATTATAAACCAACTTATAAAAAAAATAATTTTATTAAATATAAAATAATGAAAACAAATAAAATTTTATTTAGTAGATTAACAGGACCAACAAAAAATATTATTTCATTAAAAAAACCTTCAAAAAGTTTATTAATAACTTCAACAAATAATAATAATCAAATTAGTAATAAAACTCAATATTTTGATTCTCAAAATTTAGAAGAATTATCAAAAGAAAATTCATTTTATAAAACAAGAAATCATACAAGACAATTTTCAATGGATTTAAATTTAAATTTAAATATTAAATTAAATCCATTTCATACTCAAACAAATATTAAATCTAGTTTATCTCAAAAAAAATATTTTTCACCATCACATTCAATTTTTACAAGATTTCAAAAAGAATTTAAAAAATGTTTTAATAAATCAATAAATAATACAAAAGATAAATTTTCAAGAACTATTTTTAAATATAAACCTAATTTATTTCCTACAATTGTAGAAAGAGAAAAAAAAAGAAAATTAAAAGTAATTGAATTAAGGAAAAAAAATCCTTTTCAAATAATAAAAACATATAGAGGAATTTTTGATCCAAGTGATGATGAAGATGACAATCATTCATATAATGAAAAAAATATTAAATCAATTACTTTTTCAGAACCATCAAATATTAATTTTACAAAAAAAGATAATTATAAAAGAAAAAGAACTTTTAAAAATTATATTAAAGAACAAAATATTTTAGATAAAAATTGGAAAATAAATTTAGGTTTAAGAGGAATAGAATATAAATTTAATTCATATTTAGAAAATGATATAAAATTTCAAAGTAATATAATTAAAGATGAATTATGTATTATTTTAGATAATATTCAATATTATAAATCAGTTTGTTTATCTTCAGAAAATATAATTGCTTCATATAAAAATAAAGATTTATTTTTTCAAATTAAAACAAATAAAATGTTAGAAGAAACAAATGCTTTATTAAATTATATTCCAAAAATAATTTTAAAAGATTATTATGATTATACAGAAAAATTTATTGCAGTAGAACAACCTTCATTTGATGATTTTAAAGTAAAAATTATTAAAAATGAACCAGAATGTTTTATAATAAATGCTAAATTATTAAGTAAAACTGGTAAATTTTTAAAAAGTTGTTTTGATGTTTATATAGATTTAATTTCTCAAATTGAAGAAAATATGGTTATTAAAAAAAAAGATTTTGATTTATTATTAGCAATATTTGAAAAAGTTAGATTTCTTATTGGAGAATTAACAATTTCAGGAAAAAATGCAATTAAAGATTTAGAATTTGATAGACAATTAATTAATAAATATAAACCTTTAATAATGTCTGATTCAAAAGAAAATAAAAATCATTTTGAAAATAATTCAAAAGAAAAAAATTATATTTATAGTGAAAATAATTCAAAAGAAAAAAATATAAAAAAAACTCATAAAAAAAATAAAAGTGAAAATATTTATAATACAAATAATAATGATTATAATATAAATAAAATTGATATTGGAGAAAAAATGACAAAAGATTTAAAATTTCAAAGAAATGAAGAAAGTTTAAAAATTCAAAGAATAAAAAATTCGTTGAATACATATAAAAAAGATAAATTTACTAATGAAGATTTAAAAGAAAAACAGGCTTTAATGTTAATTAAAGGAAAACCTGGACCAATGAAATTAATAAATTCTGATTTAATGACTAAAATGTTAAAATATTTAAAAAAAGATGTTAGAGGGAAAATTATTTCTTTAAGAACTGTTGAAAGATTTCATTTGAATTCAGAAAAATAATATATGATAAATTTATATAATAATTGTAAATTATTCTCATTTTTTAATAATTAAATAAGATTATTTTATGAATATTTATTTAAAGTTCTTATATATTAAAGATAATTTATTTTTATTATATTAACTTATGAATTTTATAATTAAAAAAGAAAAGTAAAAAATAATATTATAAATATAAATTTTACTATACAATAACTTCAAATTATAATTTTATTTAAGAAAATCAAAACAATTAAATTTAGAAATAATATCTAATTTATTTAATAAAAACCATAACGTTGAAATGGAATAATATTCATTGAAATTTTATTATTTAATTAAAAAAATATTTTAATAATGAAAATAAAAAAAAGATGATTATAATTTCCAAAATTTCACTTAAAATAAAAAATATACTATATATTAATATTTTTTTATTTATTACCATTAAAAAAAATGTAAAAACAAAAGAACAATATATTAAAAAAAACCCTAATAAATAATAAAAAAAATAAATAATCGTATATTTTATTTTCAAAATAATCAAAATCAAAAAATTCAAAAAAAAAATAAAAAAAAAATAAAAAAAATGTCAGAAAAACAAATGTCAGAAAAAGAAAGAATGAACAAAGGCTTATATTACAATTCATGTGATAAAGAAATTCTCCAAGACCGATATTCTACAAATGCAAAATGTGTAGAATACAATAGTACAAAGCCTTCAGAAGAAGAAAAAAGACAAACAATAATAAAAAGTATAATAAAAACAAAAGGAAATTTTTTCATATCAAAAAATTTTTATATCGATTATGGATACAATATAACATTAGGAAATAATTTTTATTCATGTTTCAATTTAACAATATTAGATGAAAATGAAGTATATTTTGGAGATAATATTTTCATAGGACCAAATTGTTCAATTTACACAGCAGCACATCCTATTGATGATTATAAAGCAAGAAATGCAAGTATTGAATATGCAAAACCAATTAAATTAGGAAATAATATTTTTATTGGAGCAAATGTTTCAATTTTACCTGGTGTTAATATTGGAAATAATGTTATTATTGGTGCTGGGAGTATTATTACTAAAAATATTCCTGATAATTGTATTGCTTATGGTATTCCTTGTAAAAAAATTAAGGATATTAATTTTAATTTGGATAATATTATTATTGAGTTAATTAATAGAATGAAATGTGAGAATGTTAATTTAAATTATGAATATAATATTTCGGATGTTGATAAAGAAAATGAAAGAAAGGATATTATTAAAAAATATTTTAAAAAAACTGGAGAAAATTTTAGAATCAAACAAAAAAATTTATTTTTAAATGGAAGTCATATTTCAATAGGTGAAAATTTTTATACAAATTATAACTCAATTATTATGGATACAGCAGAAATTTCTATAGGAGATAATTTCATAGCAGGACCAAATTTAACAATAGTAAATACAACATTAAAAAAAGATGAAAATAATGAATATAAAATAAAAGATTTACCAATTAAAATAGGAAATAATGTTTGGATTGGTGGAAATGTAACTTTAATAGGAGGAACTTCAATAGGAAATAATTGTGTTATTGGTGCAGGGAGTATCATTACAAAAAATATTCCTGATAATTGTATTGTTGTTGGTAATCATTGTAAAATTTTAAGAAAATTTGAATTAAATAAATTAGAATTAAATAATAATGATAAAAGAAGTGAAAAGGAAAAAATGTTAAGTGAAGATTGGTATAATTCATCTGATAATGAATTAAGAAATCATAGGAAAAAAATATGGGATTTTTGTCATAAATTTAATTATTGTATTAATTTAGATGAAAGAGAAAAAATAATAAGAAGTATTTTTAAAAAAGTAGAAAAAAATTTTTTTGTTACTCCTTATTTTAATTGTGATTATGGTTATAATATTTCAATTGGAGAAAATTTTTATTCTAATTTTAATTTAATTTTATTAGATGTTGCAGAAATTAAAATAGGAGAAAATTGTTTTATTGGACCTAATACAAGTTTATATACTGCATTTCATCCTATTGAAGATCCTGAAAGTAGAAATAGAGGAATTGAAAAAGCAAAAAAAATTACTATTGGAAATAATGTTTGGTTAGGAGGAAATGTTATTGTTCTTCCTGGAGTTTCTATTGGGAATAATTGTGTTATTGGATGTGGTAGTGTTGTTACTAAAGATATTCCTGATAATTGTGTTGCTATTGGAAATCCTTGTAAAGTTTTTAGACAAATTGATCCTAGTAAAAAAGTTGATTATAAATATTAAATTAGTATTAATTTTTAAAAATTTTTAAATAAATTTAAAAAAATATTTTTTTAAATTTCATCCTATTTCTTATATATTATTTTTCCTATTAAATTTTCATAAAATAATTTGGAATGCATTATCAAAATATTTTTTTTTTTCTCAAATAAATCATTTATTTTTTGAAAATCATCTTCTCTTTCTTCTATAGGGATTAACCATAATCCATCATCTTCTAAAAGTTCATCTAATAAAACATTTGACTCATCTATAATTTTATTTTTTCCCTTTAAGTTTTTATTTATAAATTTCCTTAATGCTCTTAAAAGATTATCTTCATTAACATGTTGAGTTTTATTTTTTAATAAAGGTATTAATTCATCTTTAATTAATTTTGTTAATGAACCTCCATTTAATTCTTCTGAATCTTCTTGAAAATTAATATCATTTTTGGAATCATTAAATAATTCTTCTTCTATATAATCATATAATCCAGGTAATTGCTTAATTTTAATTTCATTTTCATTTATAAATTTAATAAATTCATTTTCAAATTTAGTTATCTTATCTTTTTTTGTATTCTCTAAAGCTTTCATAGCTAATTCATCATCATCATATTGATTATGACTTATATAAAACATTAATTTATTTAAATTTGGTAATATATTTTTTTTTATTCCAGAATTTGATATTTTTTCTTTTTCAATTGTATATTTTGTATATGGATGATATGCTACAAATTCATTTATTATTGAAGAAAATTCTGAATTATATCTTATATAATTCAAATTATTAGAAAATAATTTTTTTCCATATAAAAGATTTTTTCTTATTTCATCTTCAATAAGTTTATAATTAATTTCTATTTCATTATAATTATTATAATCTATTGTTAAATCGTCTTTAATACATTTTCTTTTAGAATAATAATTTATTAAATTTTCTAAATTAATTAAATTATTTTCAATATCTATAATTTCTTTTTCATTTACATTTTGAATTTTTACATTATAACTTATTTGTTTTAAAAGATATTCAATTTGTTTTTTTTTAAAATTATTTTCAGGTAAAATTTTTATT
>Ga0256407_10006976_pt1 | contig 17223 bp, 17 predicted proteins | sample RumenRJG_04DNA_FD_193489 | JGI IMG/M metagenome (GOLD analysis project Ga0256407, IMG submission 193489) | Bovine rumen microbial communities from Lethbridge, Alberta, Canada - RJG_04 | ecosystem: Host-associated > Mammals > Digestive system > Stomach > Rumen | place: Canada: Alberta...
AGATCTTTTGCTTCCTGTTCTGTTTTAACAAGAATATTGCTTGCTCTTACTTCTGTCATAATATAAACTCCTTCTAAAACTTTTACCAAACTATTATAAAATAAAAAGACTTGCCTTGCAAGAAAACAAAACAAGCCGGAAGTTATAAAACATGAAAAATTCGCTAATAAAGTGTAAGTTCAAAACATTTTAAACCAAACCGGAAAAGAAACAAATCTTATCGCAACCCCGAAAAAGTGCCTGGATGCATTGAACTTACATTAATATAATAAACCCTCATGCCATTGTGTTGCACCATTCTTTAGTATAGATTACCACTACTCTTTGGGAGTATTTTTATATAATACAAAAGGATTATATGTATAAATTGGTAAATTTTTTTATGAAAAATGAACTTTTTTATTTCTCAATCGTTATAATATTGTAAAGGATAAAAATTATGACAGAAAAATGTTCAAAATACGAAGCATATTTTACTTTTGCAAGTGAAGAAAATTTTCAAAAACATCTTGAAGTATGTGAAGATTGCAGAAAAGAACATGAAATGATGCAAAAAATTTCTTCTTTGGTTCAGGAAGTAAAACCTTATTACAAAAAGAAGCGTCAATCGTCAAAGGTTTTCAAAATCGCATGCTCTTTATTGTTGTTTGTCTTTTTGGGTACGGGAATCGGGATTATGAATTTTAATACCGATATATCGGATACATTGAGATACGGGACGACCTTAAGTGCAGAAGATTTAGGCTTGCCTGTTGATTCGTACGGCTTAATAATGGTAGAGTAGATGGATTTTAACAAAATAATAGAAAATAACAAACAAAATATCAAAAATATTATTCGTCTGATAACCAAAGAAGAAAATGAAGATATAGAACAGGAAGTTTATCTTAAAATTTGGAAAAATTCAGACAAATACAAAGAAAAAGGTTCATTGAAAAGTTGGATTTCAATGATTACCAAAAACACATCGTTGGATTATCTAAAATCTGCGTATTACAAAGTGTTTAATACATCCGATAACGAGGACTACACATTAGAATGTGTAAAAGATAAAAAATCAACACCTGAAGATAAGATAATAAATTTAGAAAGGCAAAAACATATAATTAAAGCAATAGAAGGCTTAAAACCAAAACTCAAAGAAGTAATAATTATGACTGAAATTGACGGATATTCATACGAAGAGTGTGCGCAAAAGTTGAAATGTCCGTTAGGTACAATAAAATCACGCATTTTTAATGCAAAAAAAGAATTAAGTATTCAGTTACAAGACTTATTATAAGGAGAACACCATGAAAAAATTACTACCCGTACTTTTATTATCGGCAGTTTTAACAATCGGTTCAGCGCAGGCTTTTGCAAATGAATCCGCCGATACTATTCCTCAAAAACCTTCAAAAGAGCAACAAATGAAAGTCAGACAATCTTTTGAAAAGCGTTTGAATTTAACAGAAGAACAAAAGACAAAGGCTAAAAAAATCCACCAAAAAGGTGCAAAACAAATGAAATCTTTGATGGATAAGAAGATTGAACTAAAAAAAGAGATAGGTACAATTAAAAAATCTGATTTAGATGAATCAAAAAAACATGAACAAATATCTAAAAAGTTCAAAGAAATGAGAAAACTTGACAAAAAGGCACATCAAATCAGAAAACAAAACGGAAAAGATTTTGAAAAGATTTTAACTGATGAGCAGAAAAACGAACTTGCAAAGATGAAATCTGAAGGCAGAAAAAGATTTGAAAAGAAACATCCGCCAAGACTACCGTTTGGAATGTTTGGTCCTGACTTTAAAGGCGGGGAAAAAGGAATCTTCCCTCCTCCACCTCCACCAAAAGAAGAAAAGTAATATATTAATTAACCAAAACAGGAAGTGAAAAATTTTTACTTCCTGTTTTACTCTTGTAAAATTTTATTACAAGAGTAGCAAATTTATTTTTTCTCGTGTTATTATAAAATCAAGAAAAACAAAGGACATAAATGGACAGATATTACTCAAAACGATTTAGACGATTTATATAGTGTTGATTGGCGAAGTTGCCGACCAACACAATTTGAGTTTTTGTTATTACTATCAGTACATTTATGAAAGGAGCATTATTATGCTAATCAATTCTATTGGGTGCATTAATTCAATGTGCCAAAACAACAACACTATTTCAAATTACAAATCAAAACCAATGACAAACAACAATGTATCATTCGGGCGTAGCATTAGTTATTATACGGCTTTAATGGATGCAGAACATTCTAAAGGTTGTATAGAAAGCAGTAAAGCGGCATTAAAATATTTATCTGAAAAAATCTTCCCAACACGCAGAGTACCCAAAGACGGAGTTTGGGGTGTTGTCGGCTCAAAACTAAACAATATGATTACAAGCGGTGAAATTAACCCCGAAAAACTGACCGATTACAAAATACGAAAGGTGCATATAGAAGTACCTTATGAGGGCAAAAATTATTCACATATTGAAAGGGTATTACGCAGAACATTCACGCAAGATAACGGACAAATTAAATACTATCAAGACCTATACCCTAACGGCAAATTAGAAACCACTATTGTAAAAAGAAATCCGACAGGCGAATTAATATCTGATGACAGTTGGATTGAAATGGCAGGGTAGGGGTAATTTGAAAAATAGGAAGTGATTTTTCACTTCCTGTTTTTTAGATAGCAAATTTTATTATTACGGGTTTTATTATAAGTAAATGTATGGAGTCATATATAATGATTAATCTTCTTATGCAAAAACCTTTAACCGCAGAACAACTTAGGAAAATAAATCCTAAAAAATTAGGATATGTTTTGAAAGATGGTACTATTCAATTTGCATCAAGAGATGCAGTATTAGAATATGCAAAAAATATGGTTAAAAAAGGTTTTTATGCAAAAGAACCTCATGAAGTTGGTGTTGCATGGAAAAACAATAGAATATTAGCCGTTGCTCATGGGGATTTTCAAGGTGTTAAATTTCCCCAAAAATTACCAAACGAATGTTCAGTTATGCATGGACACTTGCTTGAAGGTCCAATATCACCTGTGGATTACGTAAGTATGATGTTTAGGAACGGTAAGGAAGAAATTGCATTATGCCCAAGTGGGAGATATTCAAGAATCGTAAGATTGCCAAGAGAAAATATGACACATAAATCTACTCAAATAAAATGTGTAAGAACATATAAAGAACTGGAAAAAGTCGAACTTTTATCAGCACTTGAAGTAAAATTTAAATTAATGCCGTTAGCTATAAAGAATTTTGCAAAAAGACTAATAGGTATTAAAAATACTAATAGTGATGTCCCGTCAGAAGAATGGATTAAAATGTTTAATAAAAAATGTGCACCGTCTTTAGCAAGACGAGTAGCTGAAACTTTTAAAAAACTCGGTCAAGAATCAGGTGTCAGGTATGAATCAAATTTGATTTGCAAGTAGTCAGCAAGTTATATGGCAGATAGCAAATTTTATTTTTACAGGTTTTATAATATGATATAGCATGCGAAAGTAAAAAGGGTAAAATGTCAATAAAAATACAACAAATTGAAGTACAGGGGAATAATACAAAATATTCTGTTAATTATAATAATCAGCAAAATAGAACTTTCATTGTGCCAAATGATAAAAAAGATGAATTTGTATCAAAATACCCTAAAGCTCACGCAATAAATCAAGCAATTACATCAGGAAGTTTGATTTTAGTATGTGGCTTTTCTGCAATTGGCGGAAGTAAATTAGTATCTAAAATTTCAAAAGCACCTTCTAAATTAGCAAAATTCGGAGCGGGTATAGCGGCAGCATGTGCATTTGGTTTTGCATATTTAGCCGGAGCAACATTAGTTTTAAATAAATTTGATAAAAAATTATTGGATAAATACAACGCAAAAGAAATAACAGAAAGCAAAAATAATGGATAAAAATTTACTAACTATCAAACAACACGCTTATGATACTTGTCGATATGCTTTAACCAATGATAGTCGAACAGTTGGTAGGTTGGGTGAAACCCAATAACGAAATTTTCTATTAATATAATAAAAGAGGCTCTGAATAATCAGAACCTCTTTTTTATATGTTTTAAGAAATCAAATTACTTAGAGATGCTTGCGTCATCAAGTAAGATAACCTGAATTTCTTCACCTTCGTGTGCAACATAGTTCAAACCAGGAGTTACCAAACCTGTGATTAAACCAACACCTGCACCGACAGGAGTACCAATTGCAACACCGGTACCAACTTTGTCAGGGTTAGGAATGAATGAGAAACCAACACCTGCGCCTGTACCAACTGCAGTACCACCAACAGTGTATAATGCAACTTTACCTGCTGTCATCCAAGGACCTTCTTTCAAAGCATAATCTTTGTAGAATGGTTTAGCGTTCATATCAACTGTTTTTCCGTTCGGAGTTACGACTTTAGTAATTTGAGTGTAAACTCTTGCGTTTTTGTTGAACCATTGCGGATCTTGAATATTCAAAACTGTTCCGTAGAATTTAGAACCTGCAGGGAATAATAATGTTCCTTCTTCTGTAACGATATCTTGTGGGTTTGTAAATACAACAGTATCACCTGCAGATGCTAATTTAGATTTGAATTTATCTGTATATTCAATTTCTAAAATGTTACCTTCTTTAACAACATTTCTCAAGTTAGTAATTGTAACTTCGTTGCAAGGTGCTTTTTTAGAAACATTTAAGTGTTCAGTACCTAAAATTGTTTCTGCTTTGTATTGAGATTTAACAAGGTCTAATTTTTTGCTTAATCTGTATAACAATACTGCCGCTTCTGCTCTTGTTAAATCTTCGGTAGGTCTTAATTCATTTTCGTTCGGATGATTTACATAAATTCCGTATGACAATGTTTTAGCATAAACATTTTTTGCCCAGTTAGGAATTTTGTTAGCATCAGCGAATTTTGAAACGATAGAATTGTTAACTGTTCCGTCAATTGTGATGTGAGATATAACTGATTGTGCTTCATCTCTTAAAATTGAACCGTTTGGTCTGAATGTTCCGTCCGGATAACCGTAAACCAAACCGATTTGTTGAGATCTTGCAATTGCATCATGGTCTGCACCTGATTTTGCTACATCAGTATAAGGTACTTCGGTAACAATTGCTGCGTTGCTTTGACCCAAAACTTTTAATAAAGCGGTAACGAAATCAACTCTTGAAATTTTTGCTTCAGGGTTGAATTTACCGTTTGATAAAAACATTACAGAATCGTCAACAACTTCTGCAATTTCTGTTCTAGCCCAGTAGTTTGCATCTACGTCTTTAATCTTTGCTGCAGCAAAGACAGGAGCCGTAGTGATTGAAAGCATACCTGCTACTAATAAGCCTGCTAATAATTTTTTCATTTTTTACTTCCTCTTTCTTTTCTACTACTATTAGTAAACCAACATCGCATTTATTATAGTACAATTATTTCTAAATGTAAAGTAGTTTTACATTTAGAAATATATAATATCGATTTGTATTTTTAATTATGTTCTCCCTATATTTTTGTGTTATTATCAAACTGTTAAAGGGAGATTATACTATGCTTGATAAATATTATTTAACTACTGCGATTGATTATGTGAACGGTGCTCCGCATATCGGACATGCGTATGAAAAGATTTTGACAGATATTATCGCAAGACATTATTCGTTAAGAACCGATAATATGTTTTTTTTAACAGGAACTGATGAACATGGAATAAAAATCCAAAAAACAGCAGCAAGTCATGGTATAACACCAAAACAACTTTGTGATGAAAATTCTCAAAAGTTCAAAGATGCATGGTCAAAATTGGATATTAAATATAACAGATTTATAAGAACAACTGACAAAGACCATGAACAAATTGTTCAGAAGATATTTCAAAAATTAAAAGACAAGGGTGCAATTTATAAACACGAATACGAAGGCTGGTATTGTCAGGGTTGTGAGTGCTTCCTAAACCCAAAAGATTTAACAGAGGACGGACTTTGTCCAGACCATCTTAAAAAACCGGATGTTGTAAAAGAAGAAAATTATTTCTTTAAATTAACGGATTATAAAGATGCCATTATTAAGCACATAAAGGAACATCCCGATTTTATTGTCCCAAGTTTCAGGGCAAATGAAGTATTAAATCAATTAGAAGATATACAGGATATTTCAGTTTCCCGCTCCAAAGAAAATGTTGGCTGGGGAATTGATATTTTAGATGCCCCCGAGCAGTCAATTTATGTATGGATTGATGCACTGTCGAATTATATTACCGCTATCGGATATGACCCTGACGGTTCAAGTGAACAATTTAAAAATTTATGGCCGGTAGATGTCCATGTGATAGGTAAAGATATTTTGAAATTCCACGCAATTTATTGGCCGGCGATTCTGCTCGCATTAGATTTGCCTTTGCCTAAACACATATTTGCACATGGCTGGATAACGATTGATGAAACAAAAATGTCAAAATCATTAGGCAATGTTGTTTCTCCGACTTCTGTTTTAGAGAATTTTGAATTGAAATATCCTGATGCGTTCAGATACTATATGGCAACATCTGCTCCTTGCGGGCGTGACGGAAATTATTCCGATCAGGATTTTAAAGAAAAAGTTAATGCGCACCTTGCAAACAGTATGGGCAATTTGTTAAACAGAAGTTTATCAATGCTTGTTAAATATTTTGACGGCGAAATTAAACCTGAATTTCTTGAAAATCGTTCAGGTGAAGCGGAAAGTTTACTGAAAACCGCTTTGGGTACAATAAAAATTGTTGAAAATCATTTCAATCATTTTGAAATTCAGGAAGCGGCTCAGGAAATTATTTCACTTGTTGATGCAGCAAACAAATTTGTAACCGATAATGCTCCTTGGACTTTGGCTAAAGAAGAAAAAATGACGGAGTGTGGTCAGGTCTTGGCAACGGTACTTGAAATTATGTGCATAATTTCGTCATTAATTTATCCGTATTGCCCAAATATTGCAAATGATATGGCAAAACAGTTAAGTTATGATATAACAACCAAATATGATGACATAACATCAACAAATATAAAAGCAGGAAAACTTATTACAAAAGATGAAATTTTCCCTGTATTTTTAAGAGTTGATTCAGAACTTGCCGATAAATCTAAGAAATAGAAACGATATTAAAATCTTCATCCCATTCAAGTTTCCCGTCAAGGTCAACTTTGTGGTATTTGTACGGATTTTCAATAAATTGCGGATTAAACAAACCTTTTTTGCCAAGTGTTTTTACAATATCAGGCAGAATTTTTGAACTGCCTGCGAGTGTGCCTTGTGCGGATGTTGCTTTTTCCCCGTCAAAATAAACTTTTTCATCCGCAAATACAAAACTGCTCAAATTTGTTTTTGCGCAGGGAAGTGAATCGGATATTAATAAAATTTTATCCGCAGGTTTTGATTTGAAAAGAAGTTTTAGTGCATCGTCATTTACATGATATCCGTCTGCAATAACTTCAGTATACAATTTGTCATTTATCAATGCAGATAAAGCGGTTGATTTTGTTCTGTGATTGATTCCGCTCATTGCGTTGAACATGTGCGTAACTCCGTCACAACCTGTTAAATCTCCACCGATGCAGTGACCTGCCTGAACTTTAACTCCTTTATTTCTCAGGTAAGTTATTAAATTTTCGCCATTTTTCATGTACGCACGACAAAGTTCAGGTGCAAGAGTGACGATTTTTATAAAATCATCTGCAATTTTCTTAAAATTTTCAATTGTCGGTTCTAAAAAATGTGCAGGATTGTGAATACCTTTTTTTTCGGGATTTAAAAATATTCCCTCAAGATGAATGCCAAATATTTTTGCTCCGTCTTTTTGTTTTTTAGAAGCCTCTTTTATCACTTTTATTTGCTTTTGCGTATTTTCAACGCTGTCAGTGACAAGTGTAGGGAAAATCCCGCCGACTCCGTCTTTTTTAATTTTTTTTGCAACATCCAGGACATCATTTACGGTAGCCTTATTAAAATCGACTCCGTATGCGCCGTGGAAATGTTGTTCTATAAGTAATTTTGTTATCATTTAGACCTCTGCATGATATAAAAATCATAAATTAAAAATTTGCTATTTTAAATTACACTTCCTGCAAAAACTTTTCTTGCTTCTTCTCTATCGTCAAAGTGAATAGTTTTATCTTTGAGGATTTGATAATCTTCATGTCCTTTGCCTGCAATAATTACCACATCATTATTTGAAGCAATTGTTTTTAAAAGTCCGATAGCCTCTTTTCTGTCAGGCTCAACCGTAACTGTTTCAGGATCAACTGATTTTAACCCTGCAATAATATCTGTTATAATCTGTTGCGGATTTTCGCTTCTTGGATTGTCGCTTGTAATAATTATTCTGTCTGATAACTGTTGTGCTATCGCTCCCATTTTGGGACGCTTGGTCGCATCTCTGTCCCCACCGCAACCGAAAACGCAGATGAGTTTGCCATTTGACGGTGTAATTTCTCTTGCCGTTTTTAATACATTTTCAAGCCCGTCAGGGGTGTGTGCGTAATCAACAATAACGAGCGGTTTTTTGTTTACTACTTCAAATCTTCCTGCAACACCATGAACATTTTGCAATGCGTTCAATGCAATATTTATGTCAATACCCATTGCAACAGAAGATGCAATGGCTGCAAGCACATTATAAACACTAAACATACCGTTCATGTGAAGATTTACGCTATATTCTTCATTTTTATATGTAAGAGTAAATTCTGCGCCGTTTGGAGAAAAACTTATATTTTTAGCCATAACATCTGCACTGTTTTTTACTCCGTATGTTAGTTTTAAAACTCCCTCAGGTACTTCATTTAAAAATCTTTCGCCATATTCATCATCAATATTTATTATTGCAAAATTCCCTTCTTCAAGTCTTTGGAATAACAGTGCTTTTGCTTTAAAGTAATTTTCCATCGTAATATGGTAATCTAAATGATCTTGGGTTAAATTTGTAAAGACTGCACCATTGAATCGGCAGCCACCCACTCTGTTTTGTTCTAATGCGTGTGAACTTACTTCCATTACGACATTATCAATTTTTTCTATATCTTTAATCATTCTTAATGTTGCTTGAAGTTCCGGAGCCTGAGGAGTTGTGTGTTTTGCGTTTCTGTATTCGCTTGTTGAAGATAATTTATATCCTAAAGTCCCAATAAGTGCGCATTTTTGATTATTTTCTTCCAATATTTTTTGAATAAGATGTGTAACGGTTGTTTTTCCGTTAGTACCTGTAATACCGATTAAATTTATCCCTTTTGACGGGCTTGAATAAAATCTGTCCGCAATATCTGCTATTTGGTATTTGGTTGATGCGACCTGAACCTGAGGAACATTTACCCCTTCGACTTTTCTTTCAACTAAAAGTGCAACTGCACCGTTATCTATTGCCATTTGAGCGTATTCATGCCCGTCTGTATGTTCCCCAATTAGGCATACAAATATATCGCCTTGTTTTGTCGTTTTTGAATTATAAGAAATTCCTGAAATTTCTACATTTTTAAAGTTTATAAGGTCTTTGTATTTTAAGTATTCAATTAGTTCGTCAAGTTTCATATTTTATTCCTCTTAATGTTTTGTTGTTTGTTTTTGTACTTTATCAGGTTTAATATCAAGTATTCGCCCTACTTGTTCGGTTATTTCGTGAAAAACAGGCCCCGCAACAGTATTTCCCCAAACTGCACCTTTTGATGCGCTGTCAACAACGACATAAACAAGCACCTGCGGGTCATTAGCAGGGAAGTACCCTATTGTAGAGGTATACATTGCCCCTGAATAACCTTTGCCGTTTGCTGCCGGTTTTCTTGATGTCCCTGTTTTTGCCGCTATATTATATAAATCTGATTTTATTGTCGATTTCCCGTTATTAACACTTTGAACAAGCAATTTTGTAATTGTTTTTGCTGTTTTGGGTGAAATTGTCGGAATTCTTTTTATTTTTTCTTCTTCCTCTTCCGGCGCATATTTGATTATGTGCGGGGTTACTCTAACTCCGTTATTCGCAAGTGCAGAAACGGCTGAAACCATTTGCATAATTGATACGGATGTTCCGTAACCGTAAGACATTGTCATTCTTATCCCGTCATCCCAGTGCTTTGGATTTGCAAGCAATCCTGAAGATTCTCCCGGTAAATCAATTCCTGATTTTTCACCGTAACCGAACTTTTTGAGCATTGAATAAAATTCTTTATAAGTCATAAGTTTACCGACATTAACCGAGCCGACATTGCTTGAATGTTCAAAAAGGTAAACAAGATTAATTCTCCCGGGGGCACCTCTTTGTTCGTAGTCGTAATTTTTAATCGTATAATTGCCGTATTTCATTATACCTTGGTCGGGTATTATTGAATTTTCGTTGATTTTGCCAAGTTCCATGGCGCTTGTTACCGTAATAATTTTGAATGTTGAGCCGGGCGGATATACATCAACCAACGGCCAATTTCTTATTGCGGTATTTGAGGCTTTTTGAAAATGGTTCGGGTCATAAGTCGGATAAACTGCATAGGCAAGAATTTCCCCGTTTTTAGGGTTCATTACAATTGCTGCCCCTCGTAATGCGCCTTTTTCTTTAACCATTTTAAATAACTCTTTTTCGCATACATGCTGAATTGCGGCGTCAATAGTCAGGGTGACATCAAGACCTTTTGGATTCATTGTCGGTGCAACAGGGTCAGTTGAAAATTTGTATATAATTTTACCGTCACGGGTTTGCTGATATCCTGTAGCCTTTACGACATGTTCAAGTTTATCTTTTGCACTATATTCAACCCCATCTGATACATCAGCGTCAAAATTGTAAAAGCCCAAAACATGTGATGCAAATACACCTTGCGGATATTCTCTGACATCCTTTTTATCAAGAGAAATTGAACGGAAATTATTCTTTGATATTACCTTCATTAGTTTTTGGGCAGTATCTCTATCAACATTTTTCTTTACTGAATGTACTTTGATACTTCTGTCAGATATTTTTTTTGACAGGGCTTTTTCATTTAGTCCCAAAACAGGTGCAATTTGATGTGCAACTTTTTCAGGAGTCTCTCTTTTTGAATAATCAACGGGTCTTGCATAAATGTTGTAGTATATTCTGTCTGTGGCAAGTTTTATTCCGTTACGGTCGAAAATATCACCACGCAGTTCAAAATCACGACTTGCCCTGAGCATTTTGCCTCGTTCTCTGTAATGGCGAGGGTCTATAATTTGTAATACCAAAAGATGAATAAGTAAAATTACAATTATAAATATGTATAAAATATCAAGCACATTTGTTATATTGTTACAACGCCTGTTTCTTTCGGCATTTTTTACTTTTTTATCTTCTCCATATCCCATATTTCAATTTTAACACAATACATCTTTAATCCGTAATATATTAAGTAATTTTAATATAAGGTTAATATTGTAAATTTCTTTGTAATTATTTGAAAAATGTAGTAAAATGGCAAAAAAGGAAACTAAAATGGCGGTCATATCAGAGGATATTAAAAATAATGTAAGTATTGCGCTTGATTATATTCGTCAAAAGGATTATCAAAACGCAAAAGAACTTGTAAGTAATATATATGTGAAGGTTAAAGGCAATAATTATCCTGATATTATATCAATATGCTTGAGTTTAAATGCTTTTTTGAACTACTCTTTAGGCGGGGAACAGAATATATCAGACATTCAGGATGGTTCTTTTATGGCGGAACAATCTCAGGATACAACGGCATTACTTATATCTGAATTAATCAAGGGCAGTATTAATTTTTCTGAAAATAATAAAGATGTTGCTTTGATTCATTATAATAATGCTCTGAAACTTTCATCCGTAAAGGATGAGTATAGTCTGTCAGATCTTATCAACACAAGAATAAAACAGTTGCAAAACGGTATGGATTATTCTTTGCCGACACAGACTGATCCGCTTGTATCACTTGTTAAAATCAGTCGTTCAATTACTGCGTTAACTGATATTGATGAACTGTTAAAGGTTATTGCGGAAGAAACAAGAAATGCCATGCAGGCTGACAGATGTACTGTTTTTTTATGGGATAAAGACTCAAATGAATTGTGGTCAAAGGTTGCACTCGGTGTTGAAAATAAAGAGATTAGATTTCCTGCCGATAAAGGACTTGCGGGTTATGTTGTTCAAACGGGTGAAACTCTTAATATTACAGATGCTTATTCAGACTCAAGATTTAACCCGGAAGTTGATAAAAATACAGGGTATCATACAAAAACAATTCTTTGTATGCCTATTATGAATAATAACCACGAAATTATCGGCGCATTTCAGGTGTTGAATAAAATTGACGGTATTTTTACTAAAAATGATGAGGATTTACTTATAGCAATTGGCGGCAGTGCAAGTATTGCGTTAGAAAATGCCCAGTTATTTGATCAGCAGTTACAGATGTACCGTGAACAAAAACTCTTGTTTGAAAGTTTTATTGATACTCTTGCAACCTCAGTTGATGCGAGAGATAAAATTACCGCAGGTCATTCAACAAGGGTCAAACTTTATTCTTCTCTTATTGCCGAAGAACTCGGATTAAGTCAGAAAGAAAAAAGTCTTATAGAAAAGGCCGCAACTCTGCATGATATAGGTAAAATCGGAATCAGGGATTCTGTTTTGCAAAAAGAAGGCAAATTGACCGATGAAGAATACAAACATATTCAGGAACATGTCAGAATAACTCATAATATTTTGAACAAACTTTATATGTCGCCGGATTTCAGAATAATTACGGAAATGGCATCTTCACATCATGAAAAATATGACGGTTCAGGTTATTACAGACATTTGAAAGGTGAAGAAATTACTCTTGGCGGTCGTATTCTTGCAGTCGCAGATGTATTTGATGCAATAACATCAAAAAGACATTACCGTGACAAGATGCCTATAAAAAATGTGTTAGGCATAATTTCTGATGGGGCAGGCTCTCATTTTGACCCTGAAATTGTCGATATGTTTTTAAAAATTTCACTTGATAAGATTTCAAAAGTGTTGTTATCTGAGTCTGAAACTCAGATTTCCGCAGAGGATTTACCACTTTTAAAATCACATAATCTGTATGATATTAAAAGTTATACTATGTCAGAACAAATCGGTGAAAGTGAACAGAGAGTTCTTGATATATTTAACAGGTATTATCTGAATACTGAAGGAGGCAGTAATGAAGCGTAGTATAGGCTTATTATTATCTTTGTTATTCTTGTCTTCGCCTGCTTTTTCGCTTGATATGAAAGGTATTGCTCCGGTTAATCCTCTTGATTACAATCAAAATACTTATAAGGAAACGGTTGTTATTCCGTCTTTTGCACTTAAAAGAGCAACTTTAACTCAAAATGCCGTAAAAAATCAATATGCTATTGCGATGGATAAGTTTATTAAAAGTAATATCCGTTCATCCTATTCTGATTTTAAGGTTTTGATTGATTCTGTAACCCCAAACGATTATGTGTATATGCGCCTTTCTGAAGAAATGGCATCTATCGGTTTTTTTAATTTATCTGAGCTTGCGATGTCAAAAATTGAAGATGGCAGTTTATCTTCTCAGATTGAAGATGATATAAAAGCCTTCTATTTCCCGTCAGGTAATTTAACCAAAAAAGATCAACTATACCTTGCGGAATTATATTCAAATATGCGTTATAATGATCAGTCAAGAGAAGCGACAGCAGAATTGACTAAACAAACGGCTCTTTTAACTGATTCAGATTATGCAAATTATGTTGCCGCATTCGGGGCAATGAAAAGCGGGGATTATAAACAGGCGGATAAATATATAAATCAGGCAATTGTTAAAAATCCCCAAAATCTTAATTATAAAAGGTTAAAGGCCGAAATTGTCGCACAAAGTACTAATCCGAAAGATGCAGTCAATTTGATAAAAGATTTTGAACATTACGGATTAAAAACTGTGATATTTGATGATGAAGTTGATGCGTCAAAAGAATATGTGCTTTATAAGTCGGTTAAAAATGATTATCTAAAAAAATATCACCTTGCTCATTATTATTATGATAACGGGGAATATAACAAGGCTATCGGTGTACTTCAAACATCAATATCAGGTAAAAAGTCGATTAATAAAGATGTTTATGCTCTTTATGCAAGAGTTTATTATGATATGAAAGAGTTTGAAAAGGCGCAAAATTATGCCCTAAAAACTCTTGATATTGATAAAAAAAATTCGTCAAGTCTCCTTGTTTTGGGTAATATTGCCTATCGCAACAAAGATTATCAGACCGCCTTAAAGTATTATAAGAAAATTCAGGGAAAATTTAATGATTTTTCCGCTGAACTTGCCCTTGCTCAAACTTATTTGACAATGAAAGATGTGCAAAAGGCAAAAGATATTTATTCCAAAATTTTAAAAGTATCTTCAAAGTCATTTATGGCTTATTATCAAATGGCATTGTTAGAGCCTGACAGAGAATTTGAATATCTGAAAAAAGCCATATCAATCAATCCTGATTTTAAAGATGCATGGATTGATTTGGCAAGGGTTTCACTCAAAAAAGATAACATTGATAAGGCAGTTTCTTATTTAAGAATTGCTAAATATATTGATAACTCTGATTGTCGATACTATTATTATTTAGGTCTTATTTTAAAAGACCGGGGACTGAGTGCGGAAGCAAAAGAAAATTTTGAACACAGTTTGAAATTGAATCCTGATTATGATTTACCTAAAAAGGAATTAAATATATGAAGAAAAATTTATTAATTGTTGAAGACCATGAACTAACTCGTTTTGGCTTAAAGACAACATTTGAAGATGTGGATTATGTTGATGTTATTTATGAGGCATCAAGCGGAGAAGATGCTATTGAGGTGTTTAAAAATAATACTATAGATTTGGTCATTATGGATTTGGGCTTGCCTAAAATGAACGGTATTGAAACTACTCAAACCATTCACTCTATAAATCCTGAAGCAAAAATAATTATTTTAACTTCTCATAATGATGAAAAAGAAGTCTTAAACAGTTTAAAAGCCGGTGCAAATGCTTATTGTTCTAAAGAGATAAATCTTCAACGACTTGTTCAGGTTGTTCAGTCTGTTTCAGAAGGTGCAGCATGGTTTGATCCGAGTATTGCGCATATTGTTCTTCAGGCTACATCATCGACAAAAATAGATGATAAGGACACGAATTATAAAGACTATGATTTAACAACAAGAGAAGCACAGATTTTAAAACTTATGACTGAGGGGTATAGTAATATGGAAATTGCCCAACATCTTGTTATAAGTGTAAATACAACAAAAGCGCATGTTGCAAATATTTTACAAAAACTTGAGGTTGATGACAGACTTCAGGCTGCTTTAAAGGCTTTAAAGTACAAAATTGTGTAAAACTCTTGACTATATATATATTGATGTTTTATTATAAAATCCGTATAAGTGTATAAAATATTTATTTTAAGGAGAAAATAATGTTAGATTATACAAAAGATGAGTTATTGTCTTTAATTGAAAGAACCCCGGAACAATTTAACGAATGGAAAAAGGATAGAGATGATATTGACTTAAGTGAAGTTGATTTTTCAGGTATTGTGCTTAAAGATGTTGATTTCAGCGGAGTTGATTTGAATTCAAGTTCATTTGCCGACGGTGATTTATCTTTGGTAAATTTTAGTGATGCCGATTTAACATCGGTTGATTTTACAAGGGCAAGTATAGTTGAATGTGATTTTACGGATGCTATTTTGACCGGTGCGGATTGCAGTTATGCGCAAATGACATATTGCACATTTGCAGGAGCGGATATGGCCGGATGTATTCTTGCGGAATCTGATTTATCAAATTCTGATTTGTCTTCATGCGAAAATCTTTCATCTGCAAGATATGATAATGATACTCAGTGGCCTGATAATGACATGCTTCCTGAAGATTTTGATTCTGTGTGTGCGGATGATTTGTCTGCATTAAAAGATGAAGAAGATGCTCCGATTATGAGTGATGGGGAGTACTAAAATGATAAGAGTTGCGGTTTGCGGTGCTAATGGCAAAATGGGAAAAGAAGTCTGTCAGGCGGTTTTAAGTGATGATTATGTTGAACTTGCTGCAAAAATTGATATTTGCGGAGATGATGTTTATTCTTCGATTGATGAGGCTTCTAAATCCGAAAAAATTGATGTATTGGTCGATTTTACCCAACCTTCATCAGTATTCGAGAATGCTAAATTTTGCCTTAATAACGGGATTAAAATTGTTATCGGAACAACGGGATTGTCAGATAATCAAATTGAACAGTTAGAAAACTTATCAAAAAATAACAATACAGGATGTCTGATTGCTCCGAATTTTTCAACAGGTGCGGTATTGATGATGAAATTTGCGCAAATGGCTGCAAAATATTTTGATAATGCTGAAATTATTGAACTACATCACAATCAGAAAAAAGATGCTCCATCCGGTACCGCAATAAAAACAGCATTAATGATGTCAGAGGCAAAAGACAGTTTTAAAACAGGTAATTGCCCGGAAACAGAAACTATCAAAGGCTCAAGAGGCGGAACTTCGTATTCTGATATTCAGATACATTCTGTCAGAATGCCGGGTTTTATGGCTTCGCAGGAAGTTATTTTTGGCTCAAACGGTCAGATATTAAAAATCCGTCATGATTCAACCGATAGAAAATGCTATATGGACGGTGTTATGCTTGCGGTTAAGCATGTTGCAAAAGAAAACGATTTTGTTTATGGTCTTGATAAATTATTAAAATAGATAAAATAAAAAGCCCTCTTTTGAGGGCTTATAATATATATTCCTAATTCTTTGTTTTCATTATCCTTTTTCCTTTTTAGGTTCTTTCCGTTTTCCTTTTGTTGATTATCCAACTACTTATGCAATAAAATTCGTCCCGAATCTGTTTGCACCTTGGAAGAATGACTGTTTCATCATTTGTGTTAAAGTCTTTCTTACTTTTCTGCTTTCGTTTAGTTTGATATCTTTCAAACCTTCGGAAGTATCCTTATATGTATTTAAAATTGCATCAGAAAATAACAGCACAGTTGCCATAGTTTTGTTCCTCTCTTCTTAAAACTCTTAATTAAACGATTTTTCTTTTTTCTTTATTTATCTCTTACATATATATAAAAACATCACTTAAAAAAATATTGACTTTTTATATTCAATTTATATATTTTTTGTTACATAACTTTACATTTGTCTGAAAATATTAAAGAAACACTCTCTTTGTTCCGTCACAACATATAAGAGTAACTCTGAAAGGAATAA
>Ga0256407_10006978_pt1 | contig 17221 bp, 11 predicted proteins | sample RumenRJG_04DNA_FD_193489 | JGI IMG/M metagenome (GOLD analysis project Ga0256407, IMG submission 193489) | Bovine rumen microbial communities from Lethbridge, Alberta, Canada - RJG_04 | ecosystem: Host-associated > Mammals > Digestive system > Stomach > Rumen | place: Canada: Alberta...
ACGGCACTCGGTGGCGGAGGAAAGTAAAATTCTTTAATTTTGAAAATTATGGCAAGTGAAATAAGTCCAAAAGCTGAGATCAGCCCCAAGGCAAAGATCGGCAACAACTGTAAGATATTCCCCTTCGCATATATCGAGGACGATGTGGAGATCGGCGACAACTGTATCATCTTCCCCTTCGTCTCGATCTGCGACGGTTCACGTATCGGCAACAACAACAAGATCCACCAGGGCTCGGTGATCGCCGCCCTGCCGCAGGACTTCAACTTCCGTGGTGCCAAGTCATACGTGAAGATCGGTAATAATAATGTGATTCGTGAGAATGTGGTCGTCAACCGTGGTACAAATAAGGATGGTTGTACCGTGATCGGCAACGATAACTTCCTGCTGGAAGGTACCCATATCAGCCACGACACCGTTGTGGGCGACCACTGCGTGTTTGGCTATGGCACTAAGATTGCCGGCGACTGTGAGATCGGCAATGGTGTCATCTTCTCTTCGGGTGCCATCCAGAATGCCAACACCCGTGCTGGCAGACTCTCCCTGATTCAGGCAGGTTGTGCTTTCTCTCACGATGTGCCCCCATTTGTCATCGCAGGTGGCAATCCGATGGTCTATGGCGGTCCTAACACCACGATGATGAATATCGCCGGTATCGACGAGAAGGTGCAGAAGCACATCGCCAACGCCTATCGTCTGCTCTTCCATGGAAAGACCAGCGTGTTTGATGTGATCAATCAGATCAAGGATCAGGTGCCCGACGGCCCCGAGATCCGCACCATCATCGAATTCCTCAGTCACTCCAAACGAGGCATCATGTGTAAATAAACCTGCCCTTCAGAAGGCTCTACACCCCCTCTATATCTGTCCCCCTTAAGGGGGGACTTAGATATGAGGGGGAGGCTTCTTTCGGGAAATTGCTATGCGAAGGAAAATTTGCGGGATTTAATTCTAGCACTTTTTTGATTTAAATGTAACAAGTGCTAGATTTAAATCTAGGAAAACCACCTCCGAAGGGGGATTTTTATTGTTTAACGGGGGTAAAATGTATTTTTAACACCTCTTACGAAGAAGAGTCGTCTTTTGCTTAATGAAGGTTAACAGGGAGGGCGAATCTTGGCTTTAGAGTTAAAATATGCAAATATTCGGAGGCTTTTATCTGCAAAGAAACACTTAATCTACAAAAATAACCTATTTTTGCACTTCACAAGCATGTGATAAATGAGATATATTAATCTCCATAATATATATATAAGGTGTTCTATACTGGCCTTAACACTTTTAATTACCCAGGCAAGTTTTTGTCAGGTTATGGATACCGGTCATAAGATAGATACACTTTCTGCTGCGGATAGGCTTGCTTTCCGCACCAATGCCGTCGAGTGGCTGATTCTGGTCCCGAATATCGGTATTGAGTATGACCTGGGGAGATATAATTATAGTCGCTGGAGTATCGGTTTGAACCTGCGCTATAACTGGCAGACCAGCCATACCTTTAAGCCTGGTGCTATTTTTAATGTGGCTGAGGCCCGTCTGGAATTACGTGATTATTATCGCATTCGTGAGTTCACGAACTACATCACGCCTAAGAAAGGTTTCTTGAACAAACTACTTTCGCCTCGTCGTGAGACTGCTAAGCATCCCAACACCACCTATTACCGTGGTGCGTTTGCCGCCTATAACAAGTTTACGGTGAAGTTGGGCTCGGAAGGTCATCAGGGTAATGCAATCATCGGCGGTTTTATGTGGGGTATGATGAAACCGCTTTATGTCTTCCGTCGTGGCCATTCACTCGACTTGGAATTTGGTGTCGCCGTGGGTGTGGCCTATGCCAAATACGACACTTTCACCCATGATGCCTTCCTCGACTATTATCCGAAGACGGGCAATAAGACCACTATCCTGCCGGTGATCAACGACCTGCGTGTGGGCTTTGTATATCGTCCGGGCAAATACCCGATTACGAAGAAGTACCGCTGGCGTTACGACGTTGACATGAACTATCAGAGCGAGTTTGACAACAAGCTCCTGGCTAAGCGCCGCCAGATTGATAGCAAGGCCTTCAACGACTCTATTGACAACTATGTGCGTAAATTGTTCTGGGAGAAGTACGACTCGATTACCAATAAGCATAGAATCGCTGAGGATTCGCTGCGCCTGATCGGTCAGGATGAGAAGTCGCTCAAGAGATTAGAAAAAGAGAATCGTAAGGCTAAGATACAGGCCGATAAGGAAGCTGCCAAGGAAGAAGAGCGTCAAGCCAGGAGGAGATTGATCAGGGAAGCCGCCCGTGAAGCGAGGAAGGAAGCTGAGAAATCTAACTCTGAGTCTGAGGCGGAAGAACCCGAGAAACCTGCTGCCACCACAGAGGAGAAAGAGGAGAAAGGAGGTGAGTCATGATGAAGATGCGCCTGCTTCCCTGCCTGATGATTCTGATGCTGGCAGTCTCCTGTACGGAGGTTAGCCTGTATGAAGGTACCGACTATACGGATCGTGCGAAGGTGAAATTCGCCTACGACTGGGTCAGCAACATGCCGAATGATGGCTTCGATCATGACGTGCCCGACTCGATGTATGTGATTGCCAAGCGTATCGTTGGTGCGTGGAAGTGTGGTGTAAAGGTCAATTCCACCGATGGTGCGGGCTATTACCTGACCAATGCTCCGGAGTTGGAAGAGCCCGAGGTCATCGATGAAGAGACAGACTCTATCCCTGGGGATAATGACGAAATAGATGTGGAACCGACTCCTGAGACACCGACTGCTGATTCTACAGCTGTCGATTCTACGGCTATCGAAGCAGAGCCTGTTGCAGCGGCCCGTGCCCACAGCCGTGGTTACGTACGTACGCGTGCCGAAGGCGGACAGCCCGGCGTGGATGAGCCTACCGATGTCTTTGAGATAATCCCTGGTTTCTATAAATTTGTGACGTTCAACTGTGATACCACCGAATATATCTACCAGGATATCAAGGAGTACCTGTTGGCAGAAGAGAACAAGACCACCCTCCAGGAACTCTGCATGGAGTATAAGCGCTATGCCTATTCCGACCCGCACCTCCGTGGTACGGTGAGAAACTGGAAGGACTTCAACCTCTATGGTGATGGTATGAACTATATCCAGCCGGATATCACTCCCATCTATTACGACTCCATTTCTAACGAGCGGATTGTGAGAGGCGACCAGCCAACCCTCACCTTTGCGCCGGGACTGCTCACGCAGAACATCGATATCCGTTTCAAGATCCGCAAGAAGGTCGATGTGGTGCCGATTATCATCGATTCGGTCTATGCCGATATCTCGGGCATCCCTTACCGTGTGAACCTGTCGAACGACTACATTGACATCAAGCAAACGTGTAAGATGATGTTCCAAAACTATATGGAGGACGCGAACGGCAACCGTATCACCGATACGGGCACCAATACCGAGTTGTACTGCCACGGCAACATCGACGTGCTGAGCGTTGTCAATGCCCACGACAGCACCACCACGAAAGGCCCTGGCATCATGCAGATCATGGTATTCATCAGAGGCTATCAACCCATTCGTGGCATGATTAATCTCTACCACTGCATCCGCCGTGCCAATCTCATCAATGATGTAGGCGACGGTGTGTGGGCGCGGAAGCGCAAGAACCATGGTGTGCTGGAGATTGACTCCGATCTGCTGATCGATGAGAAACTGCTCATCTCTGACGACGGTGATGGCAGCCTGGACCGCTGGATCCCCATGGGCGATGAGGATATCGTGATTGATACTTAGAAGAAAAAAAGAAAATTAGATATGCGATTAAACCTGAAGACTGGAATCCTGACGCTGGTTGCCGCCATCTCACTGGTGGCATGCAGTGAGTCGTATCCGGGCCTGCTCTATGATGAGTCCGGAAGTAAGGCTACCAATACGGAAGGGTTGGACTCCGCCAACCTTGTGCCGCTCTATGTCTATGTCAACAAGCAGAGCTTCTTCACTGTGACCGCTACTCCTGGCGATGGTCAGTTGCCCAGTGGTGTCACCCGTGGTATCGGCTCTTTCCAGCCCATCACGTCACCGACTGATGAGAAAGGCAATCCGATAGTCTATACCGAAGAGGACAGCCTCCGTTACTATCAGACCAACTTCCGCCTCTTTGCCTTCCGCGACGGCAAATATGCCACCACGGGCTCGGCCTATCCCGCAGAACTGGCCAATGATCCCGATATGACATGGACGCTGCTGGCAGAAGACGGCAGCGGGCATCGCGATGAAGAGAAACTGAACTGCCTGGTGGACGGCTATTCCTATTATGCCGGTCTCAGCTCTCATCTTGACAATAACAGCGGACTGGCACCCGAGGTGAAGAATCCCCTCTGCTACGGCACCTATCAGGACGTGGGCTATAACTTCTTTGCCTATGTCTCTGACGATTTGTCGGCATCATCCTCTACGGTTCACCGTACGCGTGACAGCATCTACTATGATGTCACCCTCGACGGCACGCAGGATGTGATGTGCGGCTATGCGCCGAAACTCACCGAGCAGGTGCTGGACGACCGTTACAGTCAGGTGGAACTCACCCCTGCCGAGCGCAGCCGTGTGCTGAACATCGGTAACTACAGCACCTACGCTGCCCACCGTAACATCGACCCCTACGTCGATGTCTTCCATCAGCTCACCCGCCTGCAGTTCCGTGCCTTTGCGGGCGACGAGACTTCAACCGGCACCACCATCGACTCTATCTTTGTGGAGGCGCCTAACACGGGCAAACTCATAGTGGCGCATCGCGACCCCACCAAGGTTGGTCTCTATATGAACAGCGCGATAGGGCGCTACTACCTGCATGAGAAGCCGGAGATTGTGGATTCTGTGCAGGCTGACTCCACCACAAGGCGCATGCTGCGCAACAGCGTCATGATGCCTGCCGGAAAATATAAGGCAGAGTGGAAAGATACGTATTGGATAGATAAGGCTGCCCATAAGGCCGTCCCCATCTTCGAGCGTGATCATATCGACGTGGGCACCAGCATGATGCTGCCCCAGTCACCGGAGTTTGTCATCACCATCTGCTCTACCTATACGGATGCAACGGGTGGTGAACAGAAAATGAAATCCCACTATCGCGTCACAGCAGCCTCGTTGGGCGAAAATCCCGACAACTGGGATGAGGCCACACAGCAATATGTGTTTAAGCGGGCCCGCTACTACACCATCAACCTCGCTGTATATGGCTTACAGCCGATTGAGGTGATTGCCAATATCGAAGGCTGGAAGAAAGGTGGTGAGATATACATCGATCCGGATGCAGAATAACTTACTGAAATAGAAATATATGTATTAATTCACTTTATTTATTCACTTTTTAAAACTAAAAGGTTATGAAAAAAAGTTTTATGTTCGTAGCAGTTGCTGCCGCTGGAATGCTGGCAAGCTGCTCCAGTGATTCGCTCACTGCTGGCCCAGATCCAAAGATCGAGCCAACACAGGAAGATCTCGTACCCATTGAGATTAGCGTAGCTACTCCAATGGCGCGTTCTGGTATGACACGTGGTACTGGTACTGTAGGTGGAGTTGAAGATGGCAATGATAATGCTGTTAACAATGATGGAACAACCGCAGGCACTCCAAAAACAAACATCTGGGCTGGCCAGAAAATTAATGTTTATATGTTTAAAAAAGGTTCTTTGAATATTGCGAAATTTAAGGATACTGACCCTACTGGCATCTTTGATAATGCAGTGATGGATACTCCTAAAGCTTCTGAAAATAAAAAAGAAGGAAGGGCTCACTATGTAGATCCTGCAGTTCCAGCTACAAATCGTTATCTTGAAAAGTATTATCCACTGGAGGGAGTATATGACTTCTGGGGTTATCGTATAGATGATGCAACGGTTAATTCCGGTCCTGCTAAAAATGCTACTGAAGATTTATTGTCCGTAAATATAACTGTTGATGGTACTCAGGATGTTCTTGGTGCTAAAACTGTTCCTGCAACTTGGGAAAACTTAACTACTGAGCAAAAGGATCAATTTGATGGCGCTGATGATGCTGCAAAAAAGGCTGCATATAATGCTTATATTGCTCCTGGTCCTAATTGTAAATTATACTCTGCTTCTTCAGCACGTAAAAAGGTTCAGCCAAGATTGGAGTTTAATCATCTGATGACCCGTCTTACTTTTGAGGCATATCCTGGTAATGATAACGCTAAGACTGTTTATGTTACTGGCGTAAAAGTTAGAGCTTTAAGTGCATATAATGAAAGTGATCCTACTGCAACAAGATATATCAATCCGAAAGGTACATTGGATATTGCTGGTACAAGTACAACAACTCCATTTGAACAGAAAATTACTTGGGAAACAAATCAAACTGTTGCACCTGCACAGTTTACATTGATGGAGCGTGCCTCTATACAAGACAAAACAGATTATACTGCAATTGGAGCAAATGAATGGTATAGTCAGAGTTCTGATGCATCAAATCAGGCTTTATTTATAGATAATGCAACGTTTAGTGCACTTCCCGCAAGTGGAGGTGCAGGAGCGGATGATGACCAAGGTGATTTTACTGCGCTTACTGCGGGTGACTGGTATTCATTGAATGCTAATCCTACAAATCCTGAGAAATTTATAACATCAGCAGCGTATGGTGTTCTTCCGGCTACAGATAATGGAGATCCTGATGGTAATAAGAATTTGGTTGCTTTGAATGAAGTTGCTATGGATATTACACCATCAAATAATCCTAACTTCAAAAGGGGTATTGGTGAAGCTATTATTGCCCCAAATGCTCAGTATTATGAATTGGAGATTGACCTCAAACAGAAAGTTGCAAAATACGAAGATTCAAAACGAGCAGTGGCTGCTGACTGGGATGAATACACATTTAATGTTGTAAAGGCTGTAGTTAGGGCACCACAAGGAACGCCTGCGGCTAGTCCTGCATTCGAAGTAGGAAAATCTTATGATTTCGTCATCAAGGTATATGGCTTAGAGAAGATCGAGGTTATTGCAGTTCTCAAACCTTGGGAATGGCAAGAGAACATTAATGTTGTTACTGAGTAATCCTGTCGCTTAAGGCGATGTGAGCCTGACTGCTTAGCATGATGGCTTGATACAATAAAAATCCAATGTCTGGTGGAGGCCGAAGTGCCTCGCGGTGCTCCGGCCTCCAGCCAAGACGAAGGAAAAAGTGAAACGAAAAAATAGATTAAATGAAAAAATATCTGTTTATATTTGGCTTAGTAGGAACGGCATTATTTACTGCCTGCTCCACTGCTGACGACTTGATTTCAGAGAAGCCCTTTGAGACTCCTATTGTTGAAGAGCCCAAAGAGAATGCTCTTATTGTAGAGGCAGGTCAGAACAGTGAGGTTCCCATTACGCTGGGAGTTGGGGAGAGTCGAGGCTATACTCGTAATCCAATTGAGTCTGGTGAGGGTAAAGTTTTCTCTACTGAGGATGGTTGCCTCGGTGTGTTCTGTCTGGCTACAGGAACTCAGTCTAATGTATCCAACATACCTTCTGAAATAAGTGCTAACAAATGGAAAGATGATAATACAGGTCTTTTAGTAAGGATGAAAAATGTACCTGCAAAAGTGGTTAACGGTAACGTCACTTTCCTGGATGGGGATGGGGAAGATCCTGATAAAGTTAAACATTATTACTATCCAATGGGTAATTGGATGAAGTATAATTTCTATTCTTACTATCCAAGACAAAAAGAAGACATTACATATGCTGGAGTGCCGAGAAAAACGATAGAGTTTAATAAAGTAGGGACCTATTATTATCTTCTGGAAAAATACTTTGAGATTGACGGAACTCAGGACATCATTTGGGGTAAGGCTCATCCAGAAACAGCACCCAAAGTTTCGACACCAAAAGATGCAGATCCATTTTGCGCCAAGTATTTCCGTTTGAAGAAAGATTCAATTGCAAGTAATGATCCATCTCATCCAGAAAAGATTTCTGAATTGTACCCGAAAATGACTTTTGAACACAAATTAGTTCAATTCAGATTCTTCGTCAAAGCTGTCAATCCTAAAGTTGCTGATGAAATAACAATAAACAATATGTATATACCTAATGCTCTTGGGTATCTGTCACTTGTTATGGCAAATCAAGATCCCAATCCTGCAGCTAATATGAAAGAAGGAACAATAAATTTGTTCGGCAATAAGGTCGTAACGAAAAAGTTGAATATCAAGCAACTTAAAGGTGAACATAAAGATGAAGATAGTTTCGATGGTGTAAATTCTAAGGCCATTACGACTAGTGTAGATTATGATAATCCTATCGGCTATTTGATGCTCGCTTCACCAACTATAGCAGGAAGTTTTAAGTATAGTTTGTTTTTGGACTTTTCTGCAGACGACAGCAAGCATAATTTAGGTTTTGATTCGACTGGTACGTTGAGTGTAGATTTGGATATTGATGGTGGATTCAAAGAAGGTAATATATATAATATCGTTGTTACTATACAATCACCAGAGGAAATACATGCAACTGCCACACTCGATAACTGGACCCCTGTGGCTGCTCCAGTAGAACTCAATGCGAATTAATATTCTCTTATATATGAACCTGTAGCATCGAAAGGGTGAGCAGGTGTATTTAAAGAAATAAAGATTGAATGAATAAATATCTCTTTATCCTTGGTATAGTTGGATCAGCCTTTATTTTTGGCTGTACCTCTGACGACTTGGCAATGGTCCCTTCTCTAGAAGAGGAGAGAGCATTAATTGTTGAGGCGAGCCAGGATAGTGATGTGCCTATTACATTAGGGATTGCTTCGAGTCGAGGTGTTACTCGTTCGCCACTTGAAGGAGGTGATCTCTCCATTCCAAATGATGAATACCTTGGTGTGTTCTGTCTTTCAACAGGTATTCAGTCTGGCGTTGATGCATCCATTTTACCTACGAATATACAAAGAAATAATTGGAAAGATGATGATACAGGTCTTTTAGTTAGGATGAAAAATGTACCTGCTTCTGTTTCATCAGGTAATGTCACCTTCAAGAAATCTGATGCGTCGGTCGATCAAACCTATTATTATCCAATGGGTAACTGGATGAAGTATAATTTTTATGCCTACTATCCAAGACAAAAAGAAACAGTTAATTATAAAGAACAAGATCGGTCAACGATAGAGTTTGATAAAGTTGGTACCTATTATTATCTTTTGGAAAAATACTTTGAGATTGACGGAACTCATGATATCATTTGGGGTAAGGCTGATCCTCCTGCTGATAATGCTTTCAGTGCCAAGTATATCTTAAATAATCCAACTGAGATTCCTCAATTTAAATTCAAGCATAAGTTGGTTCAGTTTAGGTTCTTTGTCAAAGCTGAAAATAAAGATGTCGCTGACAGTGTTAAAATAACAAATATGTCTGTACCTAATGCTCTTGGGTATTTGGCACTTGTTATTGCAAATCAAAATCCCGCACCTGTAGATTCTATGAAAGAAGGAACGATAAAGGTGTTCGGCAAAAAGAACGTAAAGAAAAAGTTGAATGTTAAGTGGTTAAGTAACGACGATAATTATAAGGATAAAGACCGCTTCGATGGTACTATTGGAAATGCTTTGGCAATTACTGAAGCTGTAGATTATAATAATCCAGTTGGCTATCTGATGCTTGCCAATCCTGCTATAGGAATAAGTCGTGATCCGAACTTTAAGTATGAATTGCAGTTGAATTGGGCTAAGAAAGTTGGTGAGGAATATGTAGAACAGGTTACCCCAATAAGTGTTGAATTAGGTAATAATTTTGCAGAAGGCCAGATATATAACATCGTTATTAATGTAAAAAGAAGTGTTTTAAAATAGAGACGAATGAAGAAGAAACTATTGATGACCCTGGTGCTCTCGACCTTTTGGTGCGTGGCTACTCGTGCGCAGATGATTGCGGCGAATATCGACGCATTGTGGGCGGCGATGATGTCGCCGAGCGTCGGTCTGGAAATGGTGGTGGGCGAAAAGTCCACCGTAGGCTTGAACGTGTCGTATATGGGCAAACCTTACGGCATGGATATCAAATTGTTTGAGGTCCAGCCCGAATACCGTTACTACTTCTCCGGTCGTCCGATGTTTCGTGAGTTCATTGGCATCGGTGCCATCGGCGGCACTCATAATATCACTTGGAAGGGAAAGGTGTATGATGGCATGAACATGGGCCTGGGTTTGACCTTCGGCTACGTGATGCCCCTCGGCAAGCGCGTGAACCTGGATTTCCATGCTGGCTTCGGTGCCGTGTATTATAATCATAAGGAATATTTCACCGGCGATCAGTATGATGCCGACTCGAGGGTGGATGGTATGGATCATAACAACGCCTCGGGCTATTACCTGCTGCCCACGCGCCTTGGTGTCAGTATAACCTATATAATAAAATGAGCAACTGCATGAAACACCTGTTCCTGGCCTTGTTGCCTGTGATGCTTCTGTCGATGGTGGCGGAGGCTCAGGAGGTGGTGCCTGTCACTGTGCAGGGTCAGGTGACTGTGCATAATAAGGATAACGGAAAGGATATCCGTGAGCGTGTGGAATATACGCTGCTGACAAAGCCGCAGGCACAGGAAGCCAAGGCTGCCTTCGACCGGTTGACGGGTGAGGGCGACAAGTCGCAGAACATAACGGAAGACGAGATAGAGACCATCGACCGCCTGAAGCGCAAATATGGTTTCGTGAAGAAGAACACCACGCGAGCCAGTGGACGCTTCACCATCAATGCCGCGACAACTCTCTGTCTGCTCTTTATCACTGGTCAGGAGGCGAAGGTGTCGGATATCATCGAGATCGAACCGGGAAAGACGGAATATGATGTGGTGATCAACGTGCAGCGTCTGCGCGAGGTGGTGAAGCAGGGTAAAGCCGTAGAACGAGAGTCGATCGGCGGTGGCGGTGGCGATACCGGCGACGGTAACAGTTACTTCCATATCAGCCTGAATATCCCGAAGGGCATCGGTAAGGAGTCGTCACGACTGATCATTCAGACATATGCTGTGTGCTGTCAGACCGATGACACCGTGGCCTATTGTGAGCCGCTGGTGTATGAGGGTAAGGAGTATCATGAACTGCAGAACAAACGCATGGACTATGATTACTTCAGAAATGATCTGCTGGCTGACGCTTATCGCGACGGTATGGAACTGAGCAGCGACGAGTGGATTCGCATCGATACGACGCTGGTCTATGAGAAAGAGGATAAGAACCTGGACTACCGGGGACCGTTTACCTATGTGCTGGAAGACTACCACCATGTGTATAAGAAAGGCGGGTGGGGAGGCACTTGTCTCTTTGAGCGTCCGTTTAAGTTCGTGGATTTCACACCGGCATTGGCTGAGTTACCACTCTCGGAGGAGTTCCGTGAGGATGCCCAGTCGCAGTTCGGACAGGAGAACCGCGACCTGCAGCTGCGCTTCGTAGTAGGTAAGGATGTGCTGGAAGAGGATTCCATGAACCAGGTGAACATCGACAAGCTGATCAGTGAGCTCCGTTCTTATGGTGACAAGCTCGTGGCACCGAAGATTCAGGGTTTTGCTTCGCCGGAAGGTAGCATGAAGGTGAACCAGGATCTGGCACTGCGCCGTGCACAGTATGCCGCCCGTATCATTCAGCGCTACCTGCCCAGTGGGGTGACGGTATCGAGCTCATCGAGCGTCTATACCTGGAACGATGTGGTGGATGCACTTGCCAAGAAGGGTAAGACGGAGATCGTTGACCAGGTGAGAGCCATCATCGACAGGACGGAGGATCCTTACAGCGAGCTGCGCCAGCTGGAGTACTATGAGTCTGACATCGAACCCGTGCTGGAGAGCATGCGTGCCATGCGAGCCTCTTACCAGTATCTGCGGGCGAAGGTGCTCTCGCCTGAGGAGGCTGTGGAGGAGTACTTTACCCATAAGCGCGACTACCAGACTGGTAAGAAGAAGTTCTCGAACGGTGACTTCTGGAATATCTACAACAGTCTGGAGGATGAGGCTGAGGCTGACTCGCTGACACTCTTGGCGTATAACTACATCACCAAGGATCCGGAATATGCGACGGAGAACATCATCGCACCCTATGTGGCTAACCGCTATGCCATCTACAACCTGAAGAAAGGCACGCCTAACGCCCGTATCCTGGAGCCGTTTATCGACCTGTCGTACCGTAATGTCAATGCGAAGAAAGGTATCGATGACTTCCTGACTATCACCATCAACCGTAAGGAGATCCTGCTGAACCAGGCGGTGACTTATTTCCAGGAGCAGAAGATGGACTCGGCGATGTATTTCATCAACTGGCTGCGACGTGCTCAGGTGAGCGATGCCACCCTGGATAACCTGGAGAAATATATGGACCTGAAGAGACTGCACTTCATCCATAACAAGAGCCTGCAACAGCGACAGGCCTATGAGGCCGCGAAGAACTTCGTGCTCTCCGTGAGCGACGAGAACAAGGCTATCCTCTATTCGGAGATCCCAGACTGGGGTATGACCGACGAGGCGATGAAATATGTGGATAAGCTGCCCGACAACTCGGCTAAGAAGTGGTATCTGAAAGCGCTGCTGTGGGTGGATAAGGCCGGCAAGGAGCCGCGCGACTTTGATGAGTCGGAGACGGTGACAGCTAACAGCGACTTTAAGGTTCTTACCCCGGCGGAGGAGGATCAGCTGATGATGAGTAATCCGGGAGAATACAACCTGTATATGGAGAAATTGTCGGCATGGCAGCACCAGCGTGACTCGATTGCGGCAGCACGTCCCAAACAGGCCGACGATGACATCGACATTGAAGGCATACCGTATTATCTGGCGTATTTCAATCATGCCTTCGAACTGGAGCCGCTCTATAAGCGTATCTATTTCACGGAGGGACACGTCACGGAGGATTTGAGAAGGCAATATAAGTACAAGAATAAGAATATACCAGCTTACCGCAAGTTGTTCCGTCTGCTCTACGAACAGGATCAGAAACGTAAAGAGGAAGAGTATGAGGACAACGGAGAGAATGAAGAGCTGAATAATGAAGAGACAGAACAACATGAAGAGAATACTGCTGATACTGCTCATCTGTAATGTGACCCTTGCCAGTGGTCATGCTTTTACGCTGTCGATGGATGAATTGACCGCGCCTAGCGATACGACCCGATATGGAGAGGATAGCGACGAGGCTACCAACGATACCATCAACCGTCAGGCAAAGAACAGGGCTGAGGGTGTGGATGCAATCATGCTGGTGATGGAGAGACGCTATAAGGCCTACAACGAGGAGTTTACGAAGAAGTGGCACGACCACCTCTTCATACAGGCAGGTCTCGGCTTTGAAAAGATGGCTTCTGCCGGTGCCGGCTATCAGTTCAACACCTTGAGCGCATTTAACTTAGGTGTTGGTAAGCAGTTTAACAAGTTCAACACGCTACGCCTGATGTTTCACGGGGCCTGGGGTTACCAGCAGTCGAAAGACCGACTCTTCACGAAATTCGGTCTGCGCCTGGATCATACCTTCAGTCTGTCGTCGTTCTTCAGCGGCTACAAGCCATCGCGACTGCTAGATATCTCAACCCTGTTGGGTGTGGGTGTGCAGTTCAGTAACCTGAGTTATAAGAACAAGCTCTGGGAGGAAGAGTTGCAGAGGCAGATGGACGAGTGGGAGGCACTGGGCGACATGGAGGAGGTGCAGCTGATTCGTGACAACTGGCCGAAGGATAAAAGTGCTACGGCTTTTGAGGCGCATATCGGTGCACAGCTGAAGTTCTTTACGGGTCCGCAGGGCTATATCTCCGTGGAACCATACGTCGGTATGGGTGGGGCTAGCACGGATCTCACCGAACATAAGAACTGGCGTAAGACGGATATCTTCTATGGACTTAATTTAAACTATATCTACTATATCCATAACAACCTCTCGCCCAGAGAGCGTATGAACTATATCAAGAACCGATATGTCAGGGATCTGCTCTCTGCCGACTCGGTACTGCTCAGTTGGCAGCAGCCGTGGTTCTTTGAGTTTTCCAATGGTATCGACTTCCTATCGGGCAGTCAGCTGAGTGCTGGCGAGACGATGGGCCATGATATTGCCCTGAGTGTCGGACGTTGGTTCTCGCCTGTGATCGGTCTGAGACTGACGGGCTCCGTGCGTCAGATGACCTGGCGTAAGAGCTTCGTGCCGGTGAAGGATGAAATGCTGCCGCAGTCTCACGGCTACGAATCTAGTCTGCATAATATTTATACGGGCGTCAGACTGGAGGCGATCTTCAATCCTTTCGGCTTCATGAATAACTTCACCTGGAACAACTCGCTGGGTGCCTATCTGTTGGGTGGCTATGAGTATGGTTGGGTGACGAAATACCAGGATCAGAAACTCAGTACGCGAAGTGAGGGCTATACGGGTGGTATCCACCTGTGGGCGAAGTTGAGCGACGGGTTGCACCTGTTTGTGGAACCCCGTTATATCCACTATGTCTATAAGGTGCCCTATACCAACGTGGACTGGAACAAACAGTTCTCCGACAACAGCTTCTCTGTGAGTGTCGGTTTCTCGGTGGCTACCCGTTCACGTCAGTTCCGGAACATGGATCGTGATGAGTCCCGTGGCGGTTATCCGTTGCGTCAGGTGAAGGTAGGTGTGGCCGGTGGCTTTAACATATTCCACACCAAGGAATCGAATGACAGAGGTATTGACCTTGGCTATAATGGTAAATTATGGGGCGAATATCATCTTAACAGACTGCATTCTTTCCGGCTTGCGGGTGAGTTCGTGGGACTGAAGACGATGGGTGCCTCGGAATTCTATGACTATAATATGGAGAGTGCGAACCCCGAAAGTACGGTTGTCACACGAGAGGGTTTGTGGGATCATCAACTGAAGTTTGTTCTGGCAAGTGCTGGTTATCAGGTGAACTTGAGCAATCTGCTGGTAGGTTATCAGGCGCAGCGGAAAGTTGACCTGAGTGTGTTCCTTGGTCCGTCGCTGATGATTCCTATTCAGGATAAGGCGGTGATCTCTCCTAACGAGCGTGTGATGGCAGGACATGAGGTGGTTTTGGTAGAGCCGTTTACGAAAGGCGGTATGTCGTTTGGCGGACATCTCGGCGTGAAAATGCGGATGGCTCTCAGTTCACGCCTCTCCCTCATTGTAGAACCGACGGCTTACTTCCTGGGTAATGCCAATCTGCCCTGTATTAATTTCCTCGGCGTGAAGTATATGCAGACGGTGAATGCCGGTTTACAGGTTGAATTTTAAATCATGATGAACTGAAATATGAACAGAATACGAATCATACTTGTTGTCGCTGTTTTAGGCCTGTTGAGGGGCAGTGTGCTCCCTGTGGTTGCGCAGAGCGATCCGAAGGCAGCAATGGAGGCCATCAATTATGTGATCCGCCATGTGCGTCCTTCAACAGGAGCGGAGCCGTTGGCGGAGGAGCTGTGTAAGAGGTTCAAGAAGCATCCGGAAGTGACTGTGGCTATCGGTGAGGCCTTCTATCAGGCTGGCGACAGTCTCACGGCTAAGAAGTATTTCCGCAGGGCAATCCAGGAACACCCGGACTATGCACCGGTCTATATCGCTGCAGGTGCCTGGGCTGAAGAACGTTATAATGCATATGATGAGGCAATGGAATGGTATGACCAAGCCATCAAAGCCAACCCCAAGGATTCCACCGGCTATATACGTTATGCCAAGGTGCTGACAAAACTGAGACGGCCTGCAGAGGCTGCCGACAAGATTAAGGAGATTACCCAGTATGTGCCTGAATTCCCTGTAAATAAGGAGATTGCGAGAATATATGCCAATCTGGGACAACTCTCGGAGGCCATTGATTTCTATGCCAAAGAGAATCTGGATAATCTGGATTCTGAGGATCTTAAGGATTATGCCACCGACTTGTTCCTTAAACATCAGTATAAGGAGAGCTTGGAGGTAGCGAAGTTTGGTGTAGGGAAGTTCCCCAAGCTGGCACCGTTGAGTCGTCTTTGTTTATACAACAGTGTGGAACTAAAAGAATTTAAGGATGCTGTGAAGCACGGAGATTATCTGTTTACGAAAACCGAGAAGCATAATAACACGTGGCAGGACTTGTATTATATGGCACTGGCCTGCAAGGGTGCTAACGAGCCATCAAGGGCACTTACTTGGTTTGAACACTGCACGAAAGCAAAGGATATCAGTGAGCGTGAGCGTAATGAGTCGTACCGAAGCATCGCTAGGATATACAAAGATATGGGAGAATATGATCAGGCTTCTGAGGCTTACGACAGGTTATATCAGTTACAGAAGGCTGAGAACAATGTTTCCGCACAAGATATCAACATGCATGCCCGTTTGTTCCTTGAACAGAGTACAGAGGTGAATGGTGAAGAGGTCTATGAGTGCTATCGCAAGGCAAACAGACTGTATGAACTGTTGGCTCAGGAGTCGCCCGATAATGCGCCCTTGGCATACCATGCAATCATGCAGAACTTCCAGCGTATGGATCCTAACTTTGAGCAGAAACTCGCGATAGAGCCTGCAAACAGGCTTATTAACCTGCTTAAGGGAAAATCGGATCTCAGTGATACAGAGAAGCGGCTGCTGGCCGACGGCTATTGGACACTTTGCTACAATCAGGCTATTACCCGCCCCCTGTATAGAGGCATTGTCAAGAAATGGGGTGAGGAGATCCTGAAGCTGAATCCGGCTGACGAACGCCCCAAACGTATCTTTGTAACTTTGAAGATACAGTATCCTTGATTGCAAATTCAGTGAATTTGCTTTTTAAGACCTTGCTAAATCGGGAAGTTAATAACTGGCGGAGCAGGGGATACCGGCAGCGATGACACGGTCGCGGATCTGGTCGAGCTGTTCGTGGGTGGCCTTTAGCAACCCTTGGGTCGGTGTCTCGCGGTCGATGGTGTAGATCATCACTTGTTGCGGGGCGATGTCCTTCACGGCTTCAAGCCAGGGGGTAACGTACTCATCGCCTGTATTGTCAACAGATTCACCCTTACATTCACCGCGCATGAACATGGTCTGGATGATGACATGTCCATGGAAAGCCTTGAGGCGGTCGATGATCAGTTGGACATCGTAGGTGCCGTTGGGATGATCTACCTTATTAATATAAGCAGGATCGACGGTGTCGAGTTTCAGGATATTATTATCTACCCGCATCAGGGCATCGTGTACCTGCTGGCGGTGGATCATCGTGGAATTGCTGAGTACGGAGACCTTTGCCTTCGGACAGTACTGGTCGCGTAGACGGATCGTATCGCTGATGA
>Ga0256407_10006979_pt1 | contig 17220 bp, 8 predicted proteins | sample RumenRJG_04DNA_FD_193489 | JGI IMG/M metagenome (GOLD analysis project Ga0256407, IMG submission 193489) | Bovine rumen microbial communities from Lethbridge, Alberta, Canada - RJG_04 | ecosystem: Host-associated > Mammals > Digestive system > Stomach > Rumen | place: Canada: Alberta | collected...
AATTGCTCTTTTTTCAATTCTTCTTGTCTTAATTGCTCTTTTTTCAATTCTTCTTGTCTTAATTGCTCTTTTTTCAATTCTTCTTGTCTTAATTGCTCTTTTTTCAATTCTTCTTGTCTCAATTTTTCTTTTTTTAATTCTTCTTGTCTTAATTGCTCTTTTTTCAATTCTTCTTGTCTTAATTGTTCTTTTTTCAATTCTTCTTGTCTTAATTGTTCTTTTTTTAATTCTTCTTGTCTTAATTGCTCTTTTTTCAATTCTTCTTGTCTTAATTGCTCTTTTTTCAATTCTTCTTGTCTTAATTGTTCTTTTTTTAATTCTTCTTGTCTTAATTGTTCTTTTTTTAATTCTTCTTGTCTTAATTGCTCTTTTTTAATTTCTTCTGCTTCAACTATTATTTTTTGTCCATCAAAAGAAATTTTATTTCCAGCATTTTTTATAATAAAATCAGTCATATTATTAAGACTTCTATCACCATTATATATAATACCTTTTTCATTCTTTTTTCCACTTTTATAAAATAATAAAGTAGGAAAAATATTTATTTTTTCATAATCTAAATTATTTTCCAATAAATTCATTTCAGCAATTCTTATATAATCTTTAGCATTTTCAAATCTTTTTCCCAATAATTTATATAAAGGATCAAGTTTTTTACAATGAACACAATTAGGAGAATAAAATTTAACGAAAACATCTTTATCATTTTCAATAACTTCTTTCATAAAAGTTTTACCAACAATTTTGTAAACTTCTTTTTGTTCCTTTGGAATTTCTTCTGATTTTAATTGTGCTTTATATTTACCATTAATATAATCTTGGAAAAATTCAGAAGCTTTATTTTCTTTAAAAGTATTGTTAAAATACCATTTATGAAAATCATTATATTGGAAATCTAAAATAACAATTTTTGGATATAATTTTTCTGGATGTTTTATAAATTGAATAAAATTAGGTTGTCTTTCAATTGTTATTAAACAAAAATATAAACTATTTTTTCTATATTTTTTAGCATTATTTAATAAAAAATTGTTATATTTATTTTTCTCTTTTTCTTTTGTTAAAAAAAATACAATTGGCTTTTTTTCATCATATAAAACTTTTTTTCCATCATTAAAATCCATTAAATAAGGATATTTATGTAAAGAATTTATTTTTTCAAATACATTTTCATCTATTTTTTCTTCATTATAATGAATTTTTTCATCAAATGGAGTATACATTACAATTGTATTAGGTTTTACTTTATATTTTTTAATAATATATTTATTTTTAACTTGTCCATATATATGATCAATATCTTCATCTGCTTTTTTTTTAAATATTTTTAATTCTTCATCATTATTCCCAAAATATACATATGATATATCTTCCTTATTTTCAAAATCATTTTTTATTTCTTCAATGGAATTTATTTCCTTTACTGTACCATCTATTGTTCTTTTCATCCATATAATTAAATCTTTTTTTGATTTTAATTTTCCATTATAAATTTTATATGATTTACCATAATTTGAAAAATAAATTAATGTTGGAAATGATATTGTTTCATATTTTTTTCCTATTTTTTTATAATAATCAATATCAGCTCCTGCAAATGCTATATCATATTTTTTTATTTCTTTTGAATAAGCAACTTCAGAAAATATGGGATATATTTCTTTACAATGAAGATCCCAATCAGCATAAAAAAAAAGGAGAAGATGATTATATGCAGATAATGCTTCATCAATTGTATTTGGATTTAAATAAAGTATTCCATCAATTTTTGGAAATGTTATAGGAGATTCTCTTAGATATTTTGTAGGATTCATAAAATTTTGAATTCTAGTACATGATATTATTATCAATAATAATGAGAAAAGTAATGATACTTTTTTCATTTTATTTTTTAAATAATTAAAAAATAATTAATTAATAATTTATATTTAAAATAAAGAGTATATAAATAATACTAATGAAATATTTGAAAAAATATTTATAAAAATAATCTTTTGATTAAAAATAATTAGAAAGTAAATTATATATAGATTATTTATCATATTTGATGATGATAATTAATAATTTAAATTGAATAAAAAAATAAATTTTTTAAATAATAAAATAATAATAAAAAAAATAATAAAAATCATATATATTAATGTCTGAAGGAGAATCAAATCCTAACCCAGAAGAAAACCCAAATCCAGAATTTCAAAGTCCAATTCCAGAAAATACAGAAAACAAAGATGAAAACGAGAATCCAAACCCAGAAGAAAAAGAAAACACAAATGAAAATCCCAATCCAGAAGATCCAAATGAAAACAAAGGAGAAACAGAAATAGAAACAGAAACAGAGCCTCCAAAAAAAGAATATGCTCCAGCAAATCCAACATTAAATGAATGTATTCAATTAAATCAACTTCTCCCTTTAAATAAAATAGATAAAAATATAGAAGCAATATCAACAGTAATATATGAGAATGATGATTTACTAAATGAATTTTTACAAAAAATTGATAATAGAACAAAAATTTGTACTGATGACCCAGAAGGTGAATTTATAACATGTGAACAAAATCGTGATGGTGATTCATATCGTTCTCCTTTTTCAAATAAATATTTTCCTCCTACTGATGATGCTAAATATCCTTCTCCTCCTTTGAGAAAATTAGAAGAAAGTTTTAATCAGATATTTAAAAATTATGCTAAAGCATATTATTCAACTTCTTCTAATATTTCTGTTTATTGTTGGGATTTAGGTGATAATCCAAGTGATGGTTTTGGTGTTGCTGTTCTAATCAAACATTCAGTATCTGGTGAAAATATGCAAAATGGTTTATGGGATAGTTCAAATATTATTTCAGTAAATTTTAGTGATAATGGAAAAAAAGCAAAATATAATTTAATTACTACTGTTAATTTAACTATGGCTTTTAGTAATAAAACTTGTGGAAATGTTTCTTTAAGTGGTTCACTTACTAGAAGTAGTTCAGCTGAAAAAAATGTAAAGGATTATTATAGTATTGAACATTTAGAAAATATTGGAAAAATGGTTGAAGACTTAGAAAGTAATATTAGTAATACTTTAGATGCTATTTATGTTAGTAAGTCTAAGGAAATTATTGATACTTCTAGAGTTAATCCTATTATGGGAAAACCAGGTATTGCTCAAGCTATGGCTCTTAAAAATGTTGTTTTAGGAATGAAAAAATAAATTAAATAAAATAATATTAAAAAATTAGATTATATTTTTTAGGATTTTAATTTTAATAAAAGTTATTAAATGATTAAAATAAATATAAATAATATCAATGTAATAAATCATCGATGTTAATTTCTTCTTTAACATCAATTTTAGGCTCTTGTTTTTTATCTAAGAATTTTGATTCACGTTTATTTACTTTACTTGATATAATTTCATTTTCTTTATTTTCTTCTCTTTTTCCAGGATTAATTAAATCACTTTTAATATCATTAATTATTTTTAAATTATTTTCAGCATAAGCTAATAATAAATGATCTTTATTTTGTCTTCTTGTTACATCTGGAAAAATTTCAACTCTACTTATATCTATTAATTTATTTCTTATTTTTCCTTCATGATTTAATTCAAATAAATCTTTATAATCATTATTTTTATATATATGTTTATTATCAAAATTTTCATTTTCTAATTCATCATCATTTAAATCTGAGTCAATTCTTTTTGTTAAATGAACTATTCTTTGTATTATATCAGATTTTTTTGTATTTTTAACAGTATTTGTTTTATCATATAAATCTATATGTGGATTAATTTTTGATACACATTTAATTGGGATTGGTTTATTAAAACTTATTTTTTGACCTTTTAAAAAATTTTCATCTGTTTTAATTCTATTATTTCTTAATTGTTTTAATCTAGACTCTGGTACTTCTATTTCTTCTTTTTCATCATTGTTTTTATTTTTATGTTCAGGTTCAAAAATATTCAAAATTTCATCAATTTTATCTTTTGTTTTCTTATTCAATGCTTTATTATTTCTTAATTTTGAAATCATACTTTTATTTATTTTAGGTTTGTTTGCATCTAATTTTTGTGGATTTAATAAAATATTATTAATTTTATTTCTAAATGTATCTTTTATATCATTATTTGTAGAATAATTTATTGTATTTTTTCTATAACTATTATTTTGAGAATAAGTTTTAAAATTTGAAAAATGAACATTATTATAAATTGAGCTAAATACATCATTTCTTAATTTAATTAATTTGTCATTGTAAGAAAAATTATTTTGTTTTATTGGTTTTTTATTTGAAAAATTATTATTAATATACTCTAAAGCAGATGAATATTTTGTCTTAATTTTTTTATCAATTGAATTCATATTATTTTCATTTATAGTAAGTAAAGTTTTATAATCTGAAGAATTAGGATTAGTTTTATTAATTCTTTTATTATTATTTGTGTTAATTTGAAAATTAAAATTTTCAGTAATTGATTTCATTAAATATCAATTTATTTTTTAATGAATAAATGTAAAAAAAAATAAAATTATTTAATATAAAAATATAATCTTATTTATAATTAACAATTAACCATAGCATTTGTTGCAAAATTTAAACTTTCTTTTGTAAAATTATAATCTTTATTTTCTCCAGAAACATTAACTATCATAACAGTTTTAGAATTAGGTTTTAAATAATTTTGTAAAACAATAGTTAATTTACTTTCTCTATAAGGTATAACTAATTTATTACAATTTTTTTTATCTCCAATCATATTAATAATCCTTCCAAGAGCAGAAAGAGATTTATTAATAAAATTAGCTTCATTTTGTATTTTTTTAATATAATCTTTTTCTTCTTTTGTTAAATTTGAAGTTGCTTTAAGAGAACTTCTTTCACTTCCAGCTAAATCAATAATATTAATCATTGAATTTTTTTTATTTGAATTATTATAAATTTTAATTCTATAAATTGCATGTGAACGAGAAGAAACTGAATTAAAACTTGTTGAATCACAAGATCTAGTATTTGAAGCATGTAATGTAAATTTTATAATATCATTTTCATTTTGTATATTTTTCCATTGTAAATTAGGTATATTAACTTCATTATTTGCACAATATATTGTTAATGGTATTTTTTTAATATTATTATTTGGAATTAATAAATCATAAATTGTCTCATTATAAATCTCAATTGCTGAAAATGAAATATCTAAATTTTCATTCATTTTTTCTAATCTTTTTTTTTCCTCAAAAATAAATTTTGCTGTTCTTGGTAAAATTCCACTTTGTTGAGTAATAAAATTTTTATTATTTTCTTCAATTTTACCTTGCATTGTGTATGTTTTTCCACTTCCAGTTGCACCATATGCAAAAATACATATATTATCTCCATCTAATGAACTTTGAATAAATGATTTTATTTCATCAAATATTTCATATTGTGATGTATTTTCTGGGAAAATTCTATCAAAATGATATGAATTTTTTATTAAATTATTTTTTAATTCTATACTTGTTAAAACTTGATTATTTGATTCTATATATTTATCATCAAGAATTTCTGGAAATGAAATTATTGAATTTTCTTCATTTTTTGTTAAGGAAGGTTTAATTCTACAATAAACTAAAATATTTCCTCTTATATTGTGAATATATTCTTGTGCTTTTTTTCTTATTGTTTCTATATTTTTATATTCAAAAAATAATTTCTCATATTCTAAATCTAAATCTAACGAATTATTTTTTTTAGTTAATAATATATTTTTTAAATTTAAATTTTCTTTTTCTATTTTTCCAACTTGTTCTTCTAATGAAATAATCTCAGGAGGAATTTTTTTTGTTTTAAATATATTCAATTTTAAATTTTCTGAATTTGAATTTTCAAGTAAATAATTTTTAAAACATTTTTGATTATATTTTTTCTCAATAAAAAAATTATTAGTTGTTTTAACTGAAGAAATTTTTGAAATATATTTTATTTTATAATAATTATCATTTTGATATTCAAATGGAAGAATATATTTATTTTCAAAAGATATTTGTTTAAATTTTGATTTTTCAGTTGATTGTTTTGTTTCTTTTGAATTAATACTTAAATTATTAGGTATTTTAATGTCAATTTTTTTATCATATATTTCTTGAGTTATAGGTCTTATTTTTAAAAAATCAATTTTATTCTCAATTTCTTTAGGTTTAATTATATTCTTTTTTTTTGAATTTGCAAAAATTTTTTGAAATTGAAATAAAGAATATTCATTTAATTTTTCTTTAATTTTTATATTTTGAACTCGAGTAAAAAATTCATTTGCATTTTTTCTATGTAAATTATAAAAATTAAAACTTGTATCTATGATTGGTTTTTCAATATATTGTTTCCTTAATTCATTTACATTCTTTTTTTTTAAATTTTGATTTAGAAATAAACAATTTCTTGAAAAAATTAACTTATAATGTTGATTAATTTTTGAATTCACTTTAAATTATTTAATATTTTAATATTTCGATTCTATTATATAATAAATAATATTTAAAAATTATTCTTAGAAAAGAGAAAAATTAATTATTTAATAAATATAAAAATCAATTCGTTATATTTAAAATTACTCAATTTTATATAAAATATTTTATTGATTAGGTTCAGTTAGATTAGGAAGATATTCACTATTATTTATTTTACTATCACTATTATCAAGAGATGAATTTGCTACTCTACTTTTCTTAATAATTTTTGTTATTCTAGGTTGATTCATAAGTTCTTGAGGATCTTTAAATGGATCATTATTATCTAATTTCATATTATTATTTTTCTCTATATTAACACTTTGACTATTATTAATTATATTTTGATTATTATTTATATTTTGATTATTATCATTATTTGTATTTGTATTATTATTATTATTATTATAAGTATTTAAACTTCTTTGATTTGATACAATTGGTAATTTTATCTCTTTTATTTTTCCTCCTTGAAGATTAATAATTTCCTTTTCTTCATCAGATTGATATAATTTTCCTTGTTCTTTCATTTCTTGATTTTTCAATAAATCAGTATTAACTAATTGTAACATTCTACTAAATCCATGTCCCATTCTATATGATTTATCATCTCTTTGAGGATATTTATTCCAAGCAACATATTCATTTTTAGTATTTAAATCCTTAATATAACTTTCACAAGAAGCACATAAAAATCCACTCATAGGTTTTTTTGCAAGTAACCAAGTTTCACCTTCATTTCTCTTATAATTATTTTCAATAACTGATTTAATTTGAGTTTCTAAATATCTAAAACTCTTTTGTACATCAATTTTATCAGCATATCTTTTACTACAAGATAATCTTAAATCTTCTAACATTGCTTTTAATAAATTTTGGAATTGTGTAAAATCATCTTCAGTTGGAGTATGTTTTAATCTTTCTAATATATCATCTATATTCCTTTGAATACCTTCAATAGTATATTTTAAATGATCTAATTTTTGATTAATTAATTTATTATTTTCATTAAATTTTTGAATTTCAACAAATTTAGTAAAATCTAATAAATTTGATTTTTTATTTTGTGGATCTGCATTTCCTTGATTAAAAGCTAATTTTGCATATTGTCCTGTTAAAAATTCTAATTTTCTGACTACTAAACTCATTTCTGTTCTAAATTTATCACTTCCTTCATGTAAACCTTCTAAAGCAAAAGAATGTTCTTTATTTCTATCTTCTAAATGATTTAATCTATCATTTAATTCTTCATAATCATATTTTGTTGATTTTTTCTTTAATTCTTCTTCTATTTTAAATAATCTTTCATTTATTTGGTCTATAATATCATTACCAGGTTTTAATTTTAATTTTTTTTCAATTTCATTTATTTTGTTAGATAAATTTGTAAATAATTGATTCTCTTCATCTTCTATTTCTTTCATTTTATCTTTTGATACATTTGATTTCATATTTTTCAATAAATCATTTATTTTTTCCATTATTTTATTTTCTAAATCAGTAATAGAATTATTTATTAATTCTTTTGTTTTATTTTCATTATCTTCATCATTTTCAATTTTTTTTTGAAAATCTAATATTTTAGAATATAAATCTTGAATCTTATTATTAATATCATTAATATTATTAGATGCATCTTCCTTATGTTCATTTAATTCTTTTTCTAAATCTCCTAATCCTTTTTTCATATTTTCATAATCTCTTTTAAATGAACTAACTAAATTATTGCAATTTATGACATCATTTTTGCATTTAAAAACATCTGTTTCAATTGCTTTTTCTCTTTCATCAACTTGATCAAATTTTGTAAAAACTTTTTTTTCTAAATTCATAATTAATAATTTACTAGCGTCTAAATTACCATCTCCACTATCTTTAATTAAATCATATATATTAAATTCTTGAACTTTGACTTTTATTTTATCCATATCATCTTTTGATTGTTTTAATTTTAATTCTAAATCTGATATATTTTTTTTTAGTGAATCAACTTCTTTATTTGTATCTTTTATTGAATTTTTATTTGAATAAATATCATTTGAAAGTGTATTATGAATTTTAGTTCCTTTTTGTAATTCTTCAATTTTTTTTTCACATTGATGAATTCTTTTATTTAATAAAGTTAATAATTCTGGACTTGTTTCATTTTTGTTTGAATTTGTTTTATTTTTAATTGAATCATTATCTTCTGTTATATTTTGTTTATATGATATTTGAATATTATCATTTTCTTCTGATTCATATTTTTTGTTATCATCATTATATTTTTTTTCTACATTACTCTTTTTTTCATTTTGTAGATCTTTGTTTGCTGGAATAACATTTTTATCTTCTTTATCATTTTTTTCATCATCATTATTTATTATATTTGAAATTTGATTTTCATTTATTTCATCTTTCTTTTTTTTCTTATCTTTTTCTATATAATCATTTTTAACATCATCTTTATATGATTCACTTTTATTATCATTTTCATTATCATTTTCATTATCATTTTCATTGTCATTTTCATTATCACTATCATTATAATATATTTCATTATCTTTTTCATCAGATTTTTTTGTTTTTGATAATTGTATATTATCACTATCTTTCCTTTTTTCTCCCTTTTCAGTTATATAATGTTTTTCAATTTTTGTTGTTGTTATATCTCTTATTATTTCTGTATTACCTTCTGCTAATTTATTCATATTATTTTCAATAATTTGAAATCTTGATTCATTTATTTTGTCATTCTCTTCAATTTTTCTTAGTTTTTTTTCTAATGAATGTATTTTATTTTGCATTTCATTTTCTCTTTTAGCAAGTTTAATTAAAATTTTTTGTAATAAAGTAAATTGAATACATGCTTCAACATTAAATTCTTCATCTTCAATTTGTATCATTTTTAATATTATTTATAATATTAAGTTATAAAATAAATATAATAAATAATTAAAAATAAAATAAAAGAATACGAAATTAAAAAAAATTAAAAATAATAAAAAATTATAATTTTTAATAAAAAGATATAAAAAAATGTTATATAAATAAAATTGGGCATTATAAATTAAATTTTTTATTAATAATATTTCTCAATATTATTCAAACAGCATTTTATGTAATATAAATCCATTAATTATTTATTATTTCCCAATTTTTTAATTATGAAATTAAGTGATTTATTATTCCTTTTTATTATTATATATATTATATAATTAAGAAATCTTTATTATATTAAAATGTCTTTTAGGATATTTATAAACTTTTTTTTTCAATTAGTTTTTATGTTTTGTAGGAAAATATCACCAGATTTTAAATTGATGAATAAATTATTATTCATTAATGATAATATTAGAGCATTTAATATTTCATTATTATTTAATAATTTTGAATCTGCACAATTTTACTCAAATAAAATTTATATTAATGATATTTTGCTTAATGAAGAAAAATGTAACATTAAAATGAATAAAGTTACTTGTTTAATTAAAGAAAATTTTATGAATGAAAAAAATTTTTCTGAAGATATATATATAAAAATAGATAATAACAAAAAGATTCAAAAAATTAATAAAATATATTATATTTTAAGTAATATGAACAATAAATTATATCTTCAATTTTTATCAAAGGAGAAATATTTCATTAAAATATTGAATCAACAAATAGAGTCTTTTGATAATTTATCAAAATTTGAAATTGAAAATTTTGTAAATCCAATTAAAATTAATATATATAATTATAAAAATAAAAATAAAATAGGTAAAATCAAAGAAGAAATAAATTTAAATTATACAAGATTTTTAGAAAATACAATTGGATGTGGAATAATTGGAGAATCTATTGAAATAAAATTATCAAATAAAATATTAACAAAAAATATAAATAATGTAATATTAATAAATTCAAATGAGAATTCTTATTCATTAATTTATAAAATATATAAAAATATTTTAACTTTATTTATTCCAAATAATATAAATAAAGGGTATTATAGATTAGTAATAAAATCTAACAAAGAAATATTATATTCTCAAGATTTTAAATTACACTTAAAACTTTTAGTAAAAGAAAAATCATTGCGTATTTCTAATTATAATACAAATGAACCATTAATTTTAAATAATTTAACTGAAGTAGATGATATGCAAGAATTTTATTTTGGGAAAAAAGATGAAAAACCTCAAAAAATTATAAAAACATTAAATTCCTATGATAATACAATAATTTTTTCAAATTCAAAAATTCTTTTATATAATTTTTCAATTACTGATCCACTTTCTTTATATTTTTTTTATGCAAAAAATATATGTAAAGATGATTTATATATATTAGTTCCAATATATATTAATTCTGAAATAATTAAATCATCAATTCAAGGATTAAGATTTAATAAATCAACAATAATTCAATATATTCTTAATGGTACATATGGTTTAAATTCAATCGAAGGTGGATTATTAAAAAAAAAAAATGATAAAACAATAATATATAAATTTGATTTAAATAATATTAAATATATTGATAAATCAAATAATAATTATACAATAAATATTACTTTTGATTTAACAGGTATCACTAATTTAGATGATGGAATTTATGAATTATATTTTTTAAATTTTGGGGAATATATTTTACAAAAAGAAATAATTTATATAATAAAATGTAATCCTCCTTTATTTTTAAATAATAATCATACAAAATGTATAAGTTGTATTGAACAAAATAAATATTATTCATATAAAAATAAAAAATGTGTTGATAAATGTAATAATAATGAATATTATTATGATTCAATATGTTATATTAAATGCCCTGTCAATACATATAAATATGGAAAAGAATGTATTAATAATTGTGAATATTATGAAAATGAAGATTTAAAAGAAAGTAATGGAGAATGTATAAATAAAACTTTTATTTTAAATAATATATCTCCTAGAATATTATTTGCTGAAGCAGAGCAAATATTTAATTTAACTTTTGAAGAAAATATCTCTAATAATCAATTATTTAATATTAATATTAATAATATTAAAGCTGAATGTGATAGAATAAATATTAAAATATTTGTTTGTAAAATAGATTTAAGATCAATAATTAGTAATTCTACACAATTTAAAGTGAATTATTCAATAAAACAAAAAAATAATTATACTTTAAATTTAAATTCAGATAATATTTCAATTATAATAAATCCAAATTCTGATATATGTGATAAATTTAGTCAAATTTATAATATAAATTTAAGAAAATGTGAAGATTGTAAAAAAGGAACATATTATTTTAATAAGAGTTGTATTAATAATTGTAAAGATAATAATTATTATGTTTATAAAAACAATTCAAAGTTAATATGTATTAAGAAATGTGATTATAAAATAGAACACCGTAATATTGATAATTATTGTGTTAAATCATGTACTCATTCAAAAGGATATGGTTATTTAAATAATTCAGATAATTATAATTGTTATAAATGTAGAAAATTAACTCCGAATTTAACAATTAAAGAAGGAATTTGTGTTTTTGGAATTTACATATCTAAATATAATCATTTACGTAATTTGACTCCGTATATTGATTGTCCAAATGAAAATATTAGTAGAATACCTTTTAATAAATTTACTGAAAAGGAATTTTGTGAATGTGGGGGCTATGATTATTATTATAATTCCACTAGTAAAAAGTGCATAAATTGCCCTGAATTAAATAGAAATAAGATAATTATAAATAACACTTGTGTTTGTAATCCTTCTAAATATATTACTGGAAAAAATAATCAATGTGAGGAATGTCAACCAAGATATATCCCAAAAAATGGAAAATGTGAATGTGATTATTCCAAATATGGTGATAGTACTTATGGAAATGAAAAATGTATTAAATGTTCTTCATTAAGTGTAGGAATGGTTCTATATAATGGAAAATGTATTTGTGACAGTTCAGAATATATTTATAATCATTCTACACAAAAATGTATTAAATGTTCTTCATTAAGTGTAGGAATGGTTCCATATAATGGAGAGTGTATTTGTGACAGTTCAGAATATATTTATAATCATTCTACACAAAAATGTATTAAATGTTCTTCATTAAGTGTAGGATTGGTTCCATATAATGGAAAATGTGTTTGTGATTCAGGTTATGAAGAAGATAATCGTTATAATTATATTAAATGTATTAATTGTTCAACTCTAAGTATGGTTGAAATAAATGGTAAATGTGAATGTGAAAATGGAACCCATCAAATAAATTTTAATGGAAAGAAAACATGTTCAAGTGATCCTTGTAATACTTATAATCCTTGTTATAATGGTATTTGTGATTTTATCAATAATTCATATGTTTGTATTTGTGATAATGGATATTTTGGAAAATATTGTAATTCATCATCAGTTGAAACAGCTTTTTTTTATTTTTATGATGATTTAAAATCAATTATTAGTTATGAGAAAATAATTTCAAATCATACTTTAATAAATTTAATTAAACAAATATCATTATATATTTTATCTAATAGATATATATCAAATTATTTCTATACATCATTATCTAATATTAGAGATTTAACTATATCTATTATAAATGATTTTAATAATGATAATTATTCTGTAGATGATGATTTTAAAATTAATATTATTGAATATATTGGATTAACATTATTTTATCAAAACATTTCTTCACTAGGATTAGATGAAAAAAAAATATTAACTTCACAAAAGATTCATTTATTTTATAAAAAACTTTTTTCAGAAGATTACTCATCTAAATTAATTAAAAATAAAATTATATCTTCAGTAAATAATATGTTTGATTATATTATTTGGGATTTTAAAAAAAATAGTTATGAAGAATATATTTCAATTATGGAAAAGTTAAATTTATCATATATAAATAAAATAGAAAATAATAATGTGGATATTATTTTACATACAGTAGTAAATTCAAGTTTGGATAAAATATCGAATGAAATAACAACTAGTTTATATGATAAAAATAAATATGAAATAAATGAAAATGTAATTTTCATTATTAGTTATAATTTACTTTCAAAAATGAATTATAAATATTATTTTGATTATTTATCAAAAGGTATAAATATTTATAATATTAATGATAAAGCTTTTACAGATGAATGTTATAGAAATAAAGAATTTAAATATGATTTAACTAATCATTATAGAAAAAAATTTATATATCATCATATAGATTCTTCATGTATAAGACTAAAAATTGAAGATAATATAAAAATATATTTTTTATGCAATAAAGATGTTTCTTTTTCATATAAAATATCAAATGATTCATCAAAATTAAAATTAAAAGATAAAACAAGAAATCTTTCTTTTAAATGTTTATCAAAAATAAATGAAATAATGGAAAATTTAGCTTTTTGGATTTATTCTTTTTTAACATTAATTATAATAATTGTAAGTGTGTTATTATTAATATTAAAAAGTGATTATACAAAAGGAGAAGATATAGAAAAAAATGATGAATTTAATAATATGATTTGTATAACTCAAACAGAAAAAAGTGCAGATGAAAAATCAAATATAATTACTCCTATTTATAGTCCAAAAAGTTTATTTAAATCTTTTAAATTTAATATTTCCCATTTTCATCCTATAATATGTTTATTTTATAGATCTTTTTTAAGTCCTTTATTTTTTAATATTTGCATTTTGATTTTTAATATTTCAAATTTATTTGGCTTAAATGCTTTATTTTATAATGAAAAATTAATAGAAAAAAAAATATTTAATGAAAATAGAGATAGTTTTATGTATCCATTATTAAATGATTATATTATAATACTTTTATCAGTTGTGACCTCAATGATTTTAACTTTTTTAATAAAAATAATAAATTTAATTTCTTTTAATAAAAAAATTCAAATTGCTCAAAGTTTTAATAAACAAAATGAAAAAATAAAAATATTTGAAAGAAGTCAATTTAAAAAGAGAATAGTGGCAGAAATAATTATAATGATTTTTTTCTTTATAATGTTTATTTGTTCATTTGGATTTTGTTATATTTATTATCATACTCAAAGAACTTGGTTCTATGCTGGAATTTGGTCATTAATTTTTATTTGGATATTAATTGCTCCATTATTCATATTTATTTTATCAATATTTGAAGTAATTTCATATAACGAAAAAATCATTTATTATATGAAAAGATTAATATGCTTTTAATTTAATATTTATAAAATATTTAATAAATTATTTAATATAATAATATGTAAAATTTAATTTTAAATTAATTTAAAATTAAAAATTAAATTATTATTTTTTCATATAATATAATAAATTATTTTAAAGAATTGTTATATTCTCTAATATTTTATTTTATTCAAGGTGATATCCATTTTTGTAAATTTAATATTTAAAATTATTAATAATTAACAATAATTATTCTTTATTTAATATTATTAATTTGATTAGTTCAATATCAAAACTCCATAATAAAATTTGAAAGAATAATTAATAAAAAGATAAATAAATAATTAATATAAATAAAAAATTAATAAAATAAATATAAGATTATTCAATATAAATAAAATTTAATTATCATTTTTTGTTTCATCTCAAAAATAGTCTAAATTTTTTTTCAAAAAAATTATATAAATCAAGGTTTACCTAATATTTTGGAAGTATTTAGTATCTTATATAAGGAATTTAGATCATTTAAAAGAACCAAATTATGATAATTTGAAAATTTGTTTTTTAATTATGTTATTAATGAAATAAATGAAAATTTCTTATCTCACTTTTTATTATGGTTTTAGTTTTACTTTAAAAAAATTATTAAATACTATAATGAAATCACCTACTTTAAAATTATTACAATAAACAACAGAATACTATAACTTCTCAAAAATATTTTCATTTTCAATAAACATCAGAAATAACTTAATCAAAAAATTAAAAGAATTAGAAATTCCATATATCAAGAATGTGGCAAAGTATTTAATAATCAAGTAGCAGTTTTTTGTAAAAAATGTTCTTAATTTAACAATTCATTAATTTGTATGGAATATTAGATAGTAAAGAATTATATAAAAAATATACTTTATTATTTAATAAAGTAATAAGTGGTTATTGTAATTGTGATAATCCTAAATTTTGGAAACCTTCTAATTTTTGTGATTTATATAATGGGATTTTTTCAAAAGATAATGAAATTTATGATTTTTTAATAAATAATTTTATTATTAATAAAATTAATAATTGGATTGATAATATTATTAATTTGTTAATTCCTTATTTTTTATTCAGTGAAAAAGAAAAGAAAATAATAACTATTTAAATGATATTATGATTAATTTTATTGGGTTTTTAAATAAATTTTTGAAGCCATTTCTGATTTAATTCACTTATTTTTTTTTGAATTTTTGAAAAATTATCTTTTTATGACAGTTTATTAGAAATATGTTTTCAAATATTTATGAAGAAATAATAACAATACTTTCTTTAAATGATAAAAAATGTGATAGATATTTAAAAAAAATAAAAAGACTTAATTTTGATATTAAATATTTAATTAACAAAAACTACTGTAAAATTAATATCATCTCATAATAATATTTATAAAAATTGAATTAATTTAATGTCATTATGACATAATGTAAATAATTTAGAGGTTTTTAATATTTTTATTAAAGAAGGTTATTCACAAGATTTATTGGCAATTAAATATATATTAGATTTATTTTCTCTTATTACTTGTTGTCATGATTTTAAAGATTTATATCAAACAAAATATTTATTTTTTTATTGATAGTAAATTTTCTATTCAAAGATATTAAGCTTTACAAAAAAAGTAATCCTTATTCTTCTCATTTTATTTTAATTAATGCTTTTTTATATTATTAAATAGATTTTTTTTATTATTCAATTAATAATAAATGTACTATATTTGATGCATTAAAAATTATAATTGAATTTAACTTCCAAATAAAAAGTTTTTGAAAAAGTTTTTGATTTTTTAATTAAAGTTGCTATGAAATTTTTTGGTTTTATCTATTGAATGTAATTATTGGCTTAATTATGGTGAAGATATTAATAAATATATTTTGAATTATTTTGATTATTTTTTTATTGTTTAATGTGATTTTAATTTAATCAAATTGATGATATGTTTAGAAGAAAATAAAGATTGGTTTTCTATTAATAAAATATTAGAATCATATAATATTAATAATTCCCATGTATATTTAATAAACTCAGTTTTTAATAATTTAGATAAAGCAAGTATATTATTTATTACTTCATCAAATCAAAAAAACTAATAATTTAAATAAAAGAATATTTGAAATTTTTATTAAAATAATAAGAGATAATAGTTCTCCTTTTGATTTATTTACATTTTTATTAGGTTATTTAAAAATAATAAGAGTAATTATTTATTTAAAATTAAATTATTTTGTTTTCATAAAATAAAAGAATTAAAAGTTTAAAATCAATTAATATTTAAATTTAAATTAATTCTTTATTATTCAAAAAATTAACTTATTTTTAATTTTCTATAAAATATTTAATAATATAGATATTAATTAAATTTAATTATTATATATTCAAAAAAAATATTTACCTTTTAAAATAAAAAATTAAATATATTAAAATTATTATAAAATTTATTTTAAAAATTGAAATACAAATCAATATTTTTTATATAATATTGGGGATGGGGATTGGGGATTGGGGATTGGGGATTGGGGATTGGGGATTGGGGATTGGGCCCAATCCCCAAT
>Ga0256407_10006987_pt1 | contig 17209 bp, 14 predicted proteins | sample RumenRJG_04DNA_FD_193489 | JGI IMG/M metagenome (GOLD analysis project Ga0256407, IMG submission 193489) | Bovine rumen microbial communities from Lethbridge, Alberta, Canada - RJG_04 | ecosystem: Host-associated > Mammals > Digestive system > Stomach > Rumen | place: Canada: Alberta...
CCTCCCGCATCGCGGGAGGGCTTTTTTGCTGTTCTCACGGCAGGTAGTTCATCGGATTGACGTAGGTGCCGTTCTTCTCGATACCGAAGTGGCAGTGGGAGCCGCTGGCAACGCCGGAGCGTCCGACATAGGCGATGGTCTGACCTTTGTAGACGTGGACGCCGGACTTGACGGCAAAGGAGCTGCAATGCTCGTAATAGGTCTTGTAGCCGTTGCCGTGGTTGATGATGACCGTGTAACCCATGGCGCCCTTATAACCCGTGTACTCCACGGTGCCGCCGTCGGCGGCGGCAATGGGCGTACCGTAGGCGCAGGCGACGTCGATGCCCTTGTGGTTGGTGGACGCGCTGCGGATACCGGTGTTGCGATAGCCAAAGCCGGAGGTGATACGTCCCGACACGGGCCAGCGGAAGCTGCCGGTGGGCATCCAGCTGGGACGCTCCTTGGTGCCGCGGGCGCGGGTCTCGGGCTTGGGCGCGGTCAACATGACCTGGGAGATCACCGTGCGCTCCACCTCAACGCCGTTGACATACTCCACGGCGGCCACAATGTCCGCCGTGCCGTACTCACCCTTGATGATGACGCGGGTATCGCCCTGATACATGGAGTCGTCATCCTGATAGATGATGTCGTAGTTGACCTCGTCCACATAGTTCTGACGCTCCGTGACCTTGACGGTCAGGTACGGGATCTCTTTGCTGAGCACCAGTTCGTCGCCGACGTTGATGAGGTTGATGTTGTAGCCCGGGTTGAGGGCGAGCAGTTCCTCGTTGGACAGGTTGTTGCGGGAGGCGATCTTGCTCCAGGTGTCGCCGCGCTGGACGGTGTAGTTCACCTCGTCCTTCTTCGTGCTGTTGATGACCTCGGCGATGTAGCCGAGATTCACCAGGCTGTCTGTGGGGACGTAGCCCTCGCTGATGCGCACGTTCTCGACAAAGTCCACCGAAAGGGTGTCCTCGGAGACGCCGCTTTGCTTGATCTGGTCGATCAGCGCTTCCAGCGCGCCTTCATACTGGGTGGAACCCACCAGCTCGTCATCAATATATAGAGAGTAACCGTAGGTGACCAGACCCACTTCGTCGGTCAGTTCCTTTTCCAGATTGCCGATCTCGCCCAGCTCGCTGCGCCGCACCAGGCCGCTGGTGTACTGCAACGAGTCGTCCGAGAACGAGAAGGAGTTGCCCAACGTCTCGGCGGTCAGCGCTTCGACGCTGGCGGCGATCCGCTTGGCCTGCGCGGCGTCGCCCACCACCTCCAGCGTCTCGCCGTTGTAGCTCACGGCGGTGCCGGTGGTGTAGAGCGAGAAGAACGCGGCCACGGAGGCAAATACCAGCGCACCGGCGACAAAGGCCAGCGGACGCATACGGGTCTGCCGCATCGTGTGGGCCATGGCCGTGGAGCTGCGCAGCCGCTTGCCGCGGCGGCGGATGAACAGCTCCCGCGCCCGGGAGCGCAGCATCGGGAACAGCCCCGGGATCAGCAGCAGAAGCTGCACCAGAAGCCGGTTGGACTCCGGGAAGTTGCCGGCCCGGTGCTCGCGGATGACCGTGCGTATGCGCACTCCGATGCGCCGGATGCGCGCCCAGAGGCGATCCGGGAACGAACCGATGACGGCGAGGATCAAGCCGAGCAGTTCCGCGAAGGAGAGCTTGCGCGTCTCACGCTCCAAATGCTCGCGCTGCACCCGCTCCCGTTCCGCCGGACGCCGCGTGGTGCGCTGATTCGCGTTCCGTTTTCGTTTTTTATTGCTATGATCGATCGTTGCCATATACTTATAAACCCCAAATACGGTGTTTTCTATATTATTTCCGAAATTCGACTGTCTCCACAATGGTAACAAATTGTAACATTTACCATGATGGTAGTCATAATACATGGTTTTTATGCCACCGTCAAGGGAAAATTTGTTTGAAATAGTGAACAAAATGTGAACGTTTCTAACAGCTTCACCAGATTTGGGGAAAATGGCTTTGAAGAACCACCACATCTTCGACTTTTGCACAAAAGGTAGAATTTGAAAATTTTTCCCGCAGACGGTTGAGAGACAGCAAAAAATAATGTATCATATAAGCGTAAAATCATGCCGCAATTTGCGGTGAATTTAGGAGGAAAGCGCAAAATGTTTGGTTTTGGCGAAATGATCAAGGGCCTGAAGGCCAACCCCAGGACGATCGTGTTCACCGAGGGCACGGACGCCCGTATTCTGGAAGCAAGCGCGCGCCTGCTGTCCGGTACGTTCCTCAAGCCGCTGCTCATCGGCAGGGAGGATGAGATCTTTGCCGCGGCGGAGGAGGCCGGCTTCAACATCCGCGGCGCGGAGATCGTCGATCCCGACGACTATCCCAAGATGGATGAAATGGTCAAGAAGATGGTCGAGCTGCGCAAGGGCAAGATGACCGAGGAGCAGTGCCGCGAGGCGCTGAGCCACGCCAACTACTTCGGCACCATGCTCGTCGCCATGGGCGAGGCGGACTGCCTGCTCGGCGGCGCCACCTACTCCACCGCGGACACCGTGCGTCCGGCGCTGCAGCTGGTCAAGACCAAGCCGGGCAACAAGATCGTGTCCTCCTGCTTCATTATGGTGCGCGAGCGCGCCACCGGTGAGAACGAAGTCCTCGCCATGGCGGACTGCGCCATCAACATCGACCCCACCGAGGACGATCTCGTCGAGATCGCCACCGAGACCGTCAAGTGCGGCCGCGTGTTCGGCATCGACCCGCGCGTGGCGTTTTTGAGCTACTCCACCAAGGGCAGCGGCAAGGGCGAGACCGTGGACAAGATGCGCAATGCCTGCGCCAAGACCCAGGCCGCCATGCCCGACGTGCCGGTGGACGGCGAGATGCAGTTCGACGCCGCGACCTCCCCGGTCGTCGCCCGCACCAAGCACCTCGACGGCGGCGTCGGCGGCAAGGCCAACGTGTTCGTGTTCCCCGACATCAACGCCGGCAACATCGGCTATAAGATCGCCCAGCGTCTCGGCGGCTTCGACGCCTACGGCCCGATCCTGCTCGGCCTCAACGCACCGATCAACGACCTCTCCCGCGGCTGCAACGGTCAGGAGGTCTACTCCATGGCCATCATCACCGCGAGCCTCGCCTAACGGCCTCCCTCTTTTTCCCTTGCAATCGAGCGAACTTGTGATACAATATTCCAGTCGAAGATATACCAATCGTTCCAAACATTTTTAACTGTAAAGGAGAAGAACCATGGCAATCGTAACGACAACCGAAATGTTCAAGAAGGCCTACAACGGCGGTTACGCCATCGGCGCGTTCAACGTCAACAACATGGAGATCATCCAGGGCATCACCGAGGCCGCCATCGACCTCAAGGCTCCCCTGATCCTCCAGGTTTCCAAGGGCGCGCGCAGCTATGCCAAGCACGTCTACCTGATGAAGCTCATCGAGGCGGCGGTGCAGGATGCCGAGCAGACCGCGGGCTTTGATCTGCCCATCGCTGTCCATCTCGACCACGGCGACAGCTTCGAGCTGTGCAAGAGCTGCATCGACGGCGGCTTCACCTCAGTCATGATCGACAAGAGCGGCCTGCCCATCGAGGAGAACATCAAGATCACCAAGCAGGTCGTCGAGTATGCCCATGACCACGGCGTCGTCGTCGAGGCCGAGCTGGGTACGCTGGCCGGCGTCGAGGATGAGGTCAACGTTTCCGCCGAGGATTCCTCCTACACCAAGCCCGAGGACGTGCAGCACTTCGTCGAGGAGACCGGCTGCGACTCCCTCGCCATCGCCATCGGCACCAGCCACGGCGCTTACAAGTTCACGGCCGCCCAGTGCACCCGCGACGCCAACGGCAAGCTGGTTCCGCCCCCGCTGCGCTTCGACATTCTCGAAGAGGTCAGCAAGCGGCTGCCCGGCTTCCCGATCGTCCTCCACGGCTCCTCCAGCGTTCCGCAGGAGTTCGTTGACAAGATCAACAAGTTCGGCGGCAAGATGCCCGACGCCGTGGGTATCCCCGAGGAGCAGCTGCGCAAGGCGGCTGAGATGGCGGTGTGCAAGATCAACATCGACTCCGACCTGCGTCTCGCGCTGACCGCCTGCATCCGCGAGCACTTTGCCGAGCATCCCGACCACTTCGACCCGCGCCAGTATCTCAAGCCCGGCCGCGAGGCGATCAAGGCCATGGTCGAGCACAAGATCAAGGACGTGCTGGGCTGCGACGGCAAAGCCTAAGGGCTTCGCCTCAAAAGGGGGACAGGTCCCCCTTTTGGAATCCCCCAACACTACGCTTCGCGCACAGCTGCTTTGCAGCTGCACGCGCGCTTCGTGAGATGAGTAAATCCCGACGCGCATGTCGTCGGGATTTACATTCAAATTCATTGCCGCTGACGCGGCAAATCATAAGGAGAAACAACAATGGCTGAACTGAAAGGCGCATGCATCATCGGGCAGTCCGGCGGCCCGACCTCCGTCATCAACGCCAGCGCTTACGGCGTCATCCGCACCGCGCTGGATAACCCCAACATCACCGACGTATTCGGTGCCGAGCACGGCATCGTCGGTGTGCTCAACGACCGCCTGTTCGACATGAGCAAGGAAGATCCCAAGGAGTTGGAGCTGCTTAAGTACACTCCGTCCTCCGCCCTCGGCTCCTGCCGCTACAAGATGAAGGACCCGGACGTGGACGACACCGATTACAAGCGCATCCTCGAGGTGTTCCAGAAGCACAACGTCCGCTATTTCTTCTACAACGGCGGCAACGACTCCATGGACACCTGCAACAAGATCAGCAAGTATATGCAGAAGGTGGGCTATGAGTGCCGCGTCATGGGTGTGCCCAAGACCATCGACAACGATCTGTTCGGCACCGACCACTGCCCCGGCTTCGCCTCCGCGGCGAAGTATATCGCCACGAGCTGCATGGAGGTCTGGCACGACGCGCGCGTGTACGATAAGGGCATGGTCTGCATCATCGAGATCATGGGCCGTCACGCCGGCTGGCTGACCGCCGCCTCCGCCCTCGCGTGTGAGTACGGCGCCGGCCCCGACCTCATCTACGTCCCCGAGGTCGACTTCGACATGGACAAGTTCCTCGCCGACGTGGAGCGCATCTACAAGGAGAAGGGCAACGTCATGGTCGCCGTCTCCGAGGGCATCCATTACGCCGACGGCAGCTTCGTGTCCGAGGCCAAGACCAGCGCCACCGACGGCTTTGGTCACGCTCAGCTGGGCGGCCTCGCCGCGCTGCTGGCGAACGTGGTCAAGGAGCGCACCGGTGCCAAGGTGCGCGGCATCGAGCTGTCGCTGCTCCAGCGCTGCGGCGCGCACCTCGCCTCCCAGACCGACATCGAGGAGAGCTTCATGGCCGGTAAGGCGGCGGTGGAGAATGCCGTCGCGGGCATCACCGACAAGATGGTCGCCTTTGAGCGCGCCACCGAGAACGGCCACTACGTCTGCAAGACCAAGCTGCTCAACCTCACCGACGTCGCCAACTATGAGAAGAAGGTGCCGCTGGAGTGGATCAACGACGACCACAACGGCATCAAGCATGAGTTCGTCGATTACGCGCTGCCCCTCATCCAGGGCGAGACGAAGATGGAGAAGGTCGATTCCCTCCCCCGCTTTGCCAAGCTCAAGAAGGTTCTCGCTAAGTAAGAAACCACTGGAAAAGCCCGCCGGAATGATCCGGCGGGCTTTCTTTTATGCGGCCTCAGTATTTGTCGATGAACATGCTGTCCGCCAGCGCGGCCACCGTCCAGAGCGCCATGAACACCAGCATCGTGAAGGGCGTAAACTGCGTGTAGGACGCGACGAAGCTCATGTAGAACGTCAGCAGCGCGCCGCTGATGGAGGCCAGCAGCGAGATCACGTTGCCGAAGCGCACCGCGCGGCACAGGCGCTTGCTGCCCACGGCCAGCTCCGCAAAGGGCATCAGGCCCTCGCGGTAGATCAGCGCGCAGGGATGCTTGCCGTCCTTTTCCGACAGCGCGAGGCGGGTGGAGAGCTGGGGATAGACCGCGCGGGCGTCGGTGTCGAACTTGCGCTTTAATAGCGCCGGGGTGATGTTGCCGTCACGCACGGCAAGCACCGGCGTGATGTGGGCGTGGTGCAGCGCGTGCAGCGCCCAGTCCACATTCTCCGCCGCCATGTACTTCACCGCGAAGATCGCGATCAGCGTACCGTCCACGGCGAGGAACACGCCGGTGTGGAGCTTCAGCCCGTGGGGCAGCGTAATGCCCATCTTGCGGAAGAAGGAGGCCGTGCCGAACAGCACCGATTCCCCGTGGATCGTGCCGCCGACGCCGCCTTCCTCGTAGTAATTGAGGTCGGAGAGGATTTCCAGCTTGCCGCCCTCCTGCTCGAGCAGGTTGTCAAACAGACGGGAGAGGCCGGATTCCGAGGCGTGTGCCATGGTGGCGGCGTAGGAGAACACCTTTCCGCTTTCCTCGCCGAAGATCTTGAGGCCGTTGAGGGTCACCGTTCCCGGCGGGAACAGATCGGTGTCGGTGAGCACGAGGCAGTTGCTGCGGCGGATGGTATCCGCGCCGCGCCAGCCCGCCAGCGCGCTGCCGTTTTTGGCAAAGCGCCGCGTCAGCAGACGCAGGGGCATGGAGTAGATCAGCGGAAAGGCCAGGGCGTTGGCTCCGGAGAGCACCGCCGAGAGGTTCCAGAAGTAGAGCTGGGCGTTGTGGACTTCGATGGTGGAGAGGATCGAGAACACCACTGTTCCCGCCAGTATGACCGGCAGGACGATGGTCTGCCAGCGACCGGAGACGTCCTCGCGCTGGGCGGTGACGGTGAAGCCGTCCACCGGGCCGCTGCGCTTGGCCGCGCCGCCGGCGGTGGTGGTGACGATGTAGGGTGGATTGCCGAGAGCCACGACCCGGAAGGAGTCGTAGAGCGCCTTAAAGAGCATGGAGCGTCCAAACAGCGCGCAGGTCATGGACAGCGCCGCGATGGAGTGCAGCGGCAACGCCGCGGAGGACGCGCGGGACGCTGAGAGAAACGAGATGGCGGTGTCGGTGGCGGCGGCGAGGCATAGCAGCGCCGTCAGCAGTTCATAGGTGACCTTGAGGGTCAGCAGCTTTTCCACCGCGTAGAAAAACACCTCGCGGCCCAATACGCAGATCAGGGCAAGGCCGATGAAAAACGGCAGCGTGTTGAGCAGCGGCTCTTCGTGATAAAACGCGGGCAGCAAGCCGAAATGGTCAAGCAGCTGCGGCACCCACATCACGGCGGTGATGATGGCGGAGAAACGCGCCACCTGCCGGGCATTTTGCATCGCGGCGCGGTAGTCCGCCACGGTGTCCTCGACGGGAGGCTCCGGCACGTCCGGTTCCTCTGGATCTTCCTCTGCCGGAGGCTGCGGCGCCGGTTTCGGCTGGACGCTGCCGGCCTGATACAGTTCCTCGGTCTCGACGATCTTCTTGCGGGAGAACAGGCCGCGGCGCTTCGGCTGCTCGGCGAGCACCGGCTCGCTGCGCTGGCTGTCCAGCACATCCTGTACCGTGCGCTCCAGTACCTGCTGCAAGCTGTAACTCTGAGGCGTGTCGAGGGACGGGACGAGGCTTTCCACGGCCTCGTCGACCTGCTCGCTCTCCTCCGCATAGTCCTCGTCCTCGGGCAGCTCCTCCAGCCGGGGGGTGACGGTGACCGCGGGCTTGGGCGACGCGATGTCCACGTCCGGCAGAGCCTGTTCGCTGCCGAACTCGGAGAGGATGCTTTCGAGGGTGAACTCATAACCGTCGTCCAGGACGCGGGAGGCGCCGTCGAGGAGCATCTTGCTGTCGTCCAGTGTTTTTTCAAAATTCAGATCGTGTTCGTGTTGATCCATAAATGATGATTCCTTCAGATATAATTGGTCACATCCACCGTTGCGTCGGCCGACGCCCGCTTCCTGTCGGTCGCGCCCGTCGGGACGCTGCCTCGAAATTCGCTCGCTTCATCCGCCACAGGCGGCGCTTCGCTCATTTCCTTTGCCGCACGGCCTCGTACAGCAGGATCGCCGCCGCGTTGGAGGCGTTGAGGGATTGGATGCGGCCCTTGAGAGGGATGCTCAGCAGAAAGTCGCAGCTCTCGCGCACCAGACGGCCCATGCCGTCGCCCTCGCTCCCGATAACGATGGCCGCGGGGCCTTTCAGGTCGGCTTCGTACAGGGACTTGTCTCCGTCGGCGGCGGTGCCGAAGATCCAGACGCCCGCCTTTTGCAGCTCCTTGAGGGTCGCGGGGAGGTTCGCCACCCGCGCCACCGGCACCCAGCTCGCCGCGCCCGCGCTGGTCTTGCCCACGATGGCGGTCAGCCCCGCGCTGCGGCGCTTGGGGATGATGACGCCGTGCGCGCCCGCGCACTCCGCGGTGCGGATGATGGCGCCGAGGTTGTGGGGGTCGCTGATCTCGTCGCAGACGACGAGCAGCGGCGCTTCGTTCTTCTCCCGCGCGGCGGCGAGGATGTCCTCCACCGTGGCGTACTCCCGCACGGCGGAGAGGGCGATCACGCCCTGGTGCGCCTTTGTGCGGCTCATGAAGTCCAGCTTGCGGCGGTCGGCCTCGACCACCACCACGCCCGCGGCACGGGCGGTGGAGGCGATGTGGCCCAGCGTCTTGTCCGTCTCGCCCTTGGCGAGATAGATCTTGTCGATGGCGGTACCGGCGCGCAGCGCCTCGATGACCGCGTTGCGGCCCTCGATCAGGCCGTCGGCGTCCTCATAGCCGGTGATCTGTTTGCGCTCGTCGCCCTCGCGGCGGGGCGTTTTTTTATCGTATGGCATATCTGTATTCCTTTCGGACAAAACTCTACGCATATACTTTACCACAACATTCGCCGAATAGAAAGAGGGAATCGGCGCAAAAATTCACCGAAAATTCATAGGCTTTCCCTTGTGAAAGCAAAATCATTGTGCTAAGATAGGCCTCAATGTGAAACAATAGCGCCTGTGGGCGCGAAAGGCGGGAAAACCTGTGGATAACAACAATCAGAACCGGGACGACAAGAACCGCGGCGGCTCGACCCGGGGGATCATTTCGCTGGTGATCTGGGCGCTGGTGCTGACGTTCGGATTCAACTATCTCACGTCGAGGATGGATCAGCAGCGTCAGGCCGCGGTGTCCCATGAGATCGCCTACAGCGAGTTCAAGAGCCTCGTTGCCGACGGGAAGATCGCGTCGGTGGAGTTCGGCGACAACGTGTTCACCATCACGCCGGTGGAGGGCTACGTCTACACCGACGAGGAAGGCAAGGCCTACGATGAGAACTTCACCCTCTACACCACCATCATTCCGGGGGATGATACGCTCATCCCGTTGCTGGACCAGCACGGCATCGAGTACACCAAGCCCTATGAGCCGCCCACGTCCATGCTCATGCAGATCATGATGGCCTATGTGCTGCCGACTCTCATCATGGTGGGCCTGTTCATGCTGATGATGCGGCTCATGACCCGCAAGGGCGGGTTTGGCGGCATCGGCGGCATCGGCTCCGTGGGCAAGGCCAACGCCAAGGTCTACATGGAGCGCAAGACCGGCGTCACGTTTGCGGACGTGGCGGGTCAGGACGAGGCCAAGGAGTCGCTGGTCGAGATCATCGACTTTTTGCACAATCCTGAAAAATACACCGCCATCGGCGCGAAGATCCCCAAGGGCGCGCTGCTCGTCGGCTCGCCCGGTACGGGCAAGACGCTGCTGGCCAAGGCTGTCGCCGGCGAGGCGAACGTGCCGTTCTTCTCCATCTCCGGCTCGGACTTCGTCGAGATGTTCGTCGGCGTGGGCGCGTCCCGCGTCCGCGACCTGTTTTCCGAGGCGGCGAAGGTCGCGCCGTGCATCATCTTCATCGACGAGATTGACACCATCGGCAAGTCCCGCGGCGAGGGGCGCTACAGCGGCAGCAACGACGAGCGCGAGCAGACGCTCAACCAGCTGCTTGCCGAGATGGACGGCTTTGACCCCACCAAGGGCGTCATCGTCCTCGCCGCCACCAACCGTCCCGAGGTGCTGGACAAGGCGCTGCTGCGCCCCGGCCGCTTCGATCGGCGCATCACCATCGACAAGCCAAACCTCGCCGGCAGGCTCGAAACGCTCAAGGTCCACACGCGCAACATCAAGCTCGCCGAGGACGTGGATCTCAAGAAGGTCGCCCTCGCCACGGCGGGCACCGTGGGCGCGGACCTCGCCAACCTCGCCAACGAGGCGGCGCTGCGCGCCGTGCGCAAGGGCCGCAAGCTCGTGACGCAGGAGGATATGCTGGCGGCGTTCGAGTTCGTCATCGCGGGCAGCGAGAAGAAGAACAGCGTCCTCACGGAGATGGAAAAGAAGCTGGTCGCCTACCACGAGGTCGGTCACGCCATGGTGGCCTACAAGCAGAAAAACGCCGAGCCGGTGCAGAAGATCACCATTGTGCCGCACACCGAGGGCAGCCTCGGCTATACGCTGCTGATGCCGGAGGAGGACAAGACCAACCTGCGTACCCGCGAGGAGCTGCTGGCGAAGATCGCCGTCTCCATGGGCGGACGCGCGGCGGAGGAGGTCGTCATGCACACGATGACCAACGGCGCGTCCCAGGACATCCAGGAGGCGACGGCCGTCGCCCGCAACATGGTCGCCATGTACGGCATGAGCGACGAGATCGGCATGATGGCGCTGGGCAGCATCCGCAACCAGTACCTTGACGGCGGCTACGGCCTCGACTGCGCCGACGACACGGCGGCGATCATGGACAAGGAGGTCAAGCACATTCTGGAGGTCTGCTACGACGTGGCGGTGAAGGTCATCGAGGCCAACCGCGAGGATATGGACAAGGTGGTGGCGTACCTGCTGGAAAAGGAGACCATCACCGGCGGCGAGATGGTGGCAATCATCGAGGGCCGCGATCCCGAGAGCGTCGAGGAAGCCTACGCATCCACGCGTCTGGCGGAGGAGCAGCACAGCTTCAAGCCCTCCGTGCCGAACACGGTGGAGCCGCCGGCGCAGCACGTCTCCATGACCAGCGAGAAGATCGAGCCGCCCCACATCGACGTGTCGATCCCCGCCGATGCGGAGGAACGCTCCGCGGCGGAGCCGACAGCGTCTGATATGGACAAAACGGAGAAAGCTCCCCCGGCGGATGACGAGAATTTGACGTAAGCGCGTGTTTTATTTGTGCATAACTGCCAAAAAGCCGGGCGTGTTTTCTGGAAATTGTGCAGCTTGACACTTGATTTTCCCCGAGGGGAAGGCTACAATAGCGCTGATTTCCAGTTTTCAGGCATATTTTACAAGTTGATAAAAATATTTTGGAGGTTTTAGAACAATGGCTGACAAGAAGATGGAGAAGGCCGTCAAAGACGTTCAGGAGACCGCCGCCAAGGCTGTCGAGGAAGTCAAGGCCGAGACCGCGAAGGCCGTCGAGGGCGTGAAGCCCGCCGTCGAGAAAGCGAAGAAGAGCGCGGAGAAGGCTGTCAAGGCCACCCGCAAGACCGCCGTCAAGGCGACCGAGAAGGTCAAGCGCACCGCGGCGAAGGCCGTCGGCGGTGATGTGATGCCCGTCGTGTATGTCCAGTATCAGGGCGAGGAGGAGAAGATCGAGGATCTGGTTTCCGCCGCGAAGGCCGCGTTTGCCGCCGAACACGCCCGCACCAAGGTTGCCGACCTCAAGCTCTATATCAAGCCCGAGGAGCGCGCCGCTTACTACGTCATCAACGAGAAGTTCGCGGGCAAGATCGACTTCTGAGAGAAAGCATCAATAAAAGAACCGAAAGCCGATCGGCTTTCGGTTCTTTTATTTTCTTCTGGTGACGATGTCCAGCTGTTCCAGGGTGCGGGGCGTGGTATAGGGGTTCAGATATTCGTTGACCAGCTCCAGCGTCGCCTGGGGGTCTAAGTACATGTACGGGTTGATCCACTCGCAGGGCATGGACATCGTGTGGAGATTGGACAGGTCAAAGCCGACGCCCTTGGCGGCGAACCACGCAAGGTTTGAAACGGTCAGGTTCGTGTCCAGATTCTCCGCTGCGATGGTGACGTAATCGTTCGCCTTGCCGGGATTCGCCAGCACCTTTTTCAGCACCGCGGTCAGTACGCCGCGCTGGGTCTCCTGACGGCCCGCGTCGCCGTAGCCGCTGCCGTCGTTGTTCTGGCGGAAGCGACAGACCTCCAGCGCCTGCTGACCGTTGAGGTGGCGCATCCCCTTGGTGTAGTGGATGGAGAGATCCTGCGCCGGATCGTCGTAGTTCATGTTGCAGGGGATGTTGAAATCCACGCCGTCCACTGCGTTCACCAGCCGCACGAAGCCGTTGACGTTGACCCGCAGGTAGAAGTCCACCGGGATGCCGAAGGTCATGGAGACCTCGTCGATCAAGCCCTCCACGCCGCCGTGGAGCGCGTAGGCGGCGTTGATCTTCTTGAGCTTGCGATCCACGTCCACGCGGGTGTCGCGGGCGATGGACGCCACGCTCACGCGCTGCGCCGCCACGTCGTAGGTGGCGAGCATCAGGCTGTCGGTGTTGCCGCCGCCCTTGTCCATGCCGATGAGCAGGAACGTCCAGCAGTTTTCCCGGCGCTTGTAGGTTTCGTCCTCCGCCTCCGGCTCCGGCGTGACCTGCGCGTCGGTTTTGCTTGAGGTGTTCGATTTATTTATGGTCTCCCGCGCGGTCTTTCCCGGCAGCGTATTGTCCGCCGTGGCGGGCTTGGGGACGAGGATGTTCCACATCCCCCAGAGCGAAGCGCAGACCAGTGTCACGATCAGCAACGAGCGGAGCAGCCGCTCACCGCGCGACATATGCACACGATGTTTCCTTCTTTTCACAGTCCAAATCCCTTGTTGTATTTTCTGTATGGTTTCGACGGAAATTGTCCGAAAAGGTTCCCTTACTTGAAGTAAGCTACCAGCAGATCCACCACCGCGCCGTAGCTCTTCATGCCCAGCTTGTCGCCGTAGCTTTTGAGCATGGCGTCGTAGGCCTTGCCGCTGGCTTCGGAGACCCGGCCCTCGTACCGCGCCCAGTAGGCGCTGGCGGCGTAGAGATCGGCCTCCACCTCGATGGGCAGCGAAGCGCGGATTTCCGTGACGGCCTCGGGGTCGACGGTGTAGAGCGCGTTGGAAAGGTGGATATAGCCCGTCAGCCAGCCGGAGTATTGGTACGCCGGATCGTCGGAGCGGAGCGACGGGAGTGCGCCGAGGAAGTTGCACTGCTGCTCGCTGGCGATGCCGCGGCGGTGCGCCAGCTCGTGGGCGACGGTGAAGGGGAAGGTGGCGGCGGGGAAGTCCATGTTGAGGTTCGATTCCCCGGTGAAGGGAAAGTACAGCCCCGTCACGTTCATCGCGCTCATGACCCGGGAGAAGAACACGGGCTTCGGCTGCGGATCGACGGGGATGTAGAGGAACGGGAACTCGCCGTACAGGTTCTCATAGAGCGTGGACGCCTTTGCCATGGACTCCGCCCGGGGGACGGCGTAGACGCCCTTTTCGTCCCGCGCCACGGTGCCGGCGCGCTGCGCCGTCTCCTCCGCGAACAGCCGCGTCACGGCGATGAGGTCGTCGTAGGCCACAGGCTCGGGGTAAATGCCGCTTTGGGAGCAGAAATCGTCGGTGTAGAAGTTGACGCCCCAGAGCAGGCAGAACGCCGCGTAGAGGCTCAGCAGCAGGTTCAGCAGCACCAGAAGGCGGCGATAGACCTCCTCGCCCTTGTACTCGGCGCGCGCCACGCGGCGGATGGCGAAAAAGAAGTACCATACCAGAAACACCCCGGCGAGGATGTAGCACAGCTCCGCGCCGGAAAAGGGGACATAGGCCCATACCCGGCCCAGCGCCCGTTCCAGCGGCATCGACACCGTGGATGAGAGCGCGTTCATCAGGCTGCGCTCTCTGCGCAGCAGAAAGAACAGCGCCAGCAGGATCAGATCCAGCAGCAGCCAGAGGTGCAGACGCTTAAAATGTCGGAGAAAGTTCCGCATGGACGGCTCCTTTCCTGCCCAAATCACCACAACAAACTATACTATCACAAAAATCCGCGTTTGTGGAGTGTTTTTTGCAAAAGATCAAAATTTTGTCGAAGGCTGCCCAAACAGGGAAAAACAGCCCCCATTGGGGCTGTTTTCACGGCGCGAGAGAAACCGCGATGTCAAGGATCGCGTTCGCCGCGTCGTCCTTGGACTGAAGGGGCAGCTCCGTGACGCCGGTTTTCGTGATGACGGAGATCACATTGGTATCGGTGCCGAAGCCCGCGCCCGCAACCTTCAGGTTGTTGGCGCAGATCATGTCCACATGCTTTTTCTCCAGCTTCGCGGCGCTGTTTTCCAGAAGATCCCGGGTCTCCATGGAGAAGCCGCAGAGCACCTGACCGTCGCGGCGGTGGTCGCCGAGATACTGCAAAATGTCCTGTGTGCGCCTGAGGGGGATGGAGAGGTCGGAGTCCTTTTTCTTGACCTTGTCCGCCGCTACCTCCGCGGGGGTGTAGTCCGCCACGGCGGCAGCCTTGAAGATGAAATCCATGTCGGCGGCGCGGCTCGTCACCGCGTCGTACATATCCTGCGCGGTGGTGATGGGGACGACCTCGACAAAGGGCGGCGGCTCCACCGCCAGCGGCCCGGCAACGAGCGTCACCGCCGCGCCGCGAAGCATCGCCAGCTTCGCGATGGCGCAGCCCATCTTGCCCGTGGAGTGGTTCGTCAGATAGCGCACGGGGTCGATCGGTTCCCGCGTGGGCCCGGCGGTGACCAGCACACGCTTTCCCGCGAGGTCGTGGGGCTTTGCCAACACGCGGAGGATGTGAAGAAGCAGCGTTTCCGGCTCCGGCAGCTTGCCCGCGCCCACGTCGCCGCAGGCGAGGCGGCCCGACGCGGGGGCGATGACCTCCCAGCCGTAGCGGCGGAGGGCGTCAAGGTTGTCCTGTGTGACGGGATTTTCAAACATATTGGTATTCATCGCGGGCGCGATGAGCTTGGGGCAGCGGCAGGCCAGCACCGTGGTGGTGAGCATGTCGTCGGCGAGGCCGTGGGCCAGCTTGGCGCAGATATTCGCCGTGGCGGGCGCAATCATCACGAGGTCGCTGCGGCGCGCCAGCGAGATGTGCTCCACCTGATGCACGAAGTTGCGGTCGAAGGTGTCCACCGATACGCGGTTGCCCGTGAGCTGCTCGAAGGTCAGCGGGGCGATGAATTTGGTGGCGTGCTCGGTCATCACGACCTCCACCGAGGCGTGCTGCTTCACCAGCGCGGAGGCCAGCGCCGCCGCCTTATAGGCCGCGATGCCGCCGGTGACGCCCAAAAGGACGGTTTTTCCCTGTAACATGGCGATACCTCCATGATTGTTCTTGTTGTGGCATAAAGTATACGTTGTTTCGGTCGATTTGTAAAGCGGAAGGCGGAGGAAGAAAAAATGCTTGCATTACAGGCACTTCACCGCTATAATGCAGTAGGTTTCCGGAGAAGGGCCGCGGCGCCGTATCCGTTCGGAGCGGCAGCCAAAGGGTTTCGAGTCCGGGAACCGTCCAAAATCAGCCATATTTCGCGGTTGCCGCGCAAGCGGCGAGCGAAATGGCGATGAATACGCGCCGCAGCATCTGCGCGGCAGCAGGAGGTAACTGAATATGAACAACAAGACGAACGTGCGCGCGCTGACGATCCTCGCGCTGATGACCGCGCTGGTGGTCATCTTCTCTTTCACGCCCATCGGCAGCATCCCCATCGGGCCGCTGGTCATCACGCTCAACACCATCCCCGTCGCCATCGCGGCGATCGCGCTGGGGCCGAAGGGCGGCGCCATCATGGGCGGCGTGTTCGGACTTCTGAGCTTTCTCCAGTGCATCGGCATCGGCATCCCCAGCGGCATGGGCGCGATGCTGTTCAGCATTTCGCCGTTTCTCGCCTTTGTCCAGCGATTTGTGCCCCGCGCGCTGGACGGCTTTCTGGTGGGCGTCATTTTCCGCGCCTGTGAGAAAAAGCTGGGCAAGTGGGCCTGCTTCATCGCGGGCTTCTGCACGGCGTTTTTGAATACGGCGTTCTTCATGTCCGCGCTGGTGCTGCTGTTCGGCAACACCGAGTATGTGCAGAACCTGATGAACGGCCGGAACGTGCTGGCGTTCATCGTGGGCTTCGTCGGCGTCAACGCCGTGGTGGAGATGGTCTCCACCACGCTGATCGCCGGCTTCGTCGGCACGGCGCTGTACCAGGCGAAGATCCTGCCTTTAGAGAAACAATAAGAGAGGACAAGCGTATGCTCCTTGCCATCGACATCGGCAATACCAACATCGTGATCGGCTGCATCGAGAATGACAAGATCACCTGTGAGGCCCGTATCGCCACCGACAAGACCCGCACCTCCGACCAGTACGGCGTGGAGATCAAGACCATGCTCGAGGCCTACGGCTGCCGCATCGAGGACGTGGAGGACTGCATCATCTCCTCCGTGGTGCCGCCGGTGTTCAACGCCGTGCGCAGCGGCGTCTACAAGATCACCGAGCGCCAACCGATGGTGGTGGGCCACGGGCTCAAGACCGGGCTGGACATCCGCATGGACAACCCCTCTCAGGTGGGCAGCGACCGCATCGTCATCGCCGTGGCGGCGCTTGCCAAGCGCCAGCCGCCGCTGATCCTCATCGACATGGGCACCGCCACCACCGTGGAGGTCATCGAGCCGAAAAATATGTACCTCGGCGGCGTCATCATGCCCGGCGCGCGGCTCTCGCTGGACGCGCTGACCAACAACACCGCGCAGCTGCCCGGCATCAACCTCGACCGCCCGGGCAGGATCATCGCCAAGAACACCGTGGACTCCATGCGCAGCGGCATCATGTACGGCACCGCCGCCATGCTGGACGGCGTCATCGACCGCATGGAGGAGGAGCTGGGCCATCCCTCCACCATCGTCGCCACCGGCGGCGTCGCGCCCTATGTCACGCCGCTGTGCCGCCACAAGATCGCGCTGGAACGGGATTTGCTGCTACAGGGCCTGAACGTGATCTACAAGATGAACAAAAAATAAGAAATGCGTCCCCGTCATGGGGACGCATTTTTTCGGTTACAGCCTGTTGTCGTCGGGCAGTGTGGGCGCGGGCGGATACTCGGTGGAGAACATGGAGTCGGAAATGACGTTCTTGCGCTTGAGCCGGCTGGCGGTGAAGTAGCGCACCACGGCATAGAAGCAGGCAAACACCGGTACGCCGAGGAACATACCGAGCACGTCGAAGAACCCGCCGCCGAGGAGGATCGCCACGATGACCCAGAAGCTGGGCAGCTCGGTGGAGTCGCCGAGGATCTTCGGGCCGATGATGTTGCCGTCCACC
>Ga0256407_10006991_pt1 | contig 17200 bp, 8 predicted proteins | sample RumenRJG_04DNA_FD_193489 | JGI IMG/M metagenome (GOLD analysis project Ga0256407, IMG submission 193489) | Bovine rumen microbial communities from Lethbridge, Alberta, Canada - RJG_04 | ecosystem: Host-associated > Mammals > Digestive system > Stomach > Rumen | place: Canada: Alberta | collected...
TGAGCGATATGTAAAACGTTTGAAGGATGCGGGACTTATAAAGTATTCAGGTTCAAGTAAATCTGGTGGTTACTTTCTTTCCGATTCCCTCGTGAGGGAGTAATGAGGGGGTAATGAGGGAGTAAATCTCAATCCCCTGCATCGCCTTTATATAAAGAAATCCTGCAAATTCTTCCAAAGTTACAAAAAAGTGGAATAAAATGTTCTTTGTTCACGATAAATTTGTAATTTTGCATTTTGTTATGATAGAAAGACAATCGAAGATTATCCGTACAAGCGTTGTCGGCATCCTTGCCAACGTGGCGCTTGCTGCCTTCAAGGCTGGCGTAGGACTGCTTGCCAACTCTATTGCCGTCGTGCTTGATGCTGTGAACAATCTCAGTGATGCACTCTCCAGCGTCATCACTATCGTCGGCATGAAACTGGCTTCAAAGCCTGCCGACAAGGAGCATCCCTTTGGGCACGGGCGTATCGAATATTTTACAGCCCTTATCATCGCCCTCATCGTGTTGGCAGCTGGTGTCACCTCGCTTATTGAGTCTGTCAAGAAGATCTTAAACCCAGAACCTTCCGACTTTACGGTGGTCTCATTAATAATAATAGGTGTAGCGATTTTTGTAAAACTTGTTCTGGGCCGCTATGTGAAGCGGGCCGGTGAGGAGGTGAACAGTGATGCGCTGATAGCCTCGGGCGAGGATGCACGCTTCGATGCCGTTATCTCACTGACGACGCTGATCTCTGCAGGCGTGATGATGCTCTTCGGACTGCAGCTCGACGGCTGGCTCGGTGCCGCCATTGCCTTGGTCATCATCAAGGCTGGTGTGGAGATGGTGCTGTCGCCTATCAGTGAACTGCTCGGTAATCGCAATGACTCGCAGTTCACGCATAATATCAAGCAGGAGGTGGAATCCGTGCCTGGTGTGCTGGGAGCCTACGACCTTGTGCTGCATAATTATGGCCCGGAGTTCTCTATCGGATCTGTGCATGTCGAGGTGGAGGACACGATAACAGCAGCTGATATTTATAAGATGTCGAAGGATATTCAGAGGCGCATCACGTCGAAATACGGTGTTTTCCTGACTGTCGGCATCTATGCCCATAATACGCAAGACAAGGACATCGCCCGTATCGAGCAGCAGATTCGTAGCATCACCTCGTCGAAGGAAGGTATCCTCCAGACACATGGCCTCTATATCGACAGGAATGAGCACATCGTCAATTTTGACATCATTGTAGATTTTGCCATCAAAGACCCCATTACACTTCGTAATGAGGTCTTACAGGAGGTTCAGGCATTATTGCCAGACTATCGCATCAGCATCAATATCGACAGAGATATTACCGACTGAAAAAAAAGTTGTCAAAAGTTTGGCTATTTAATTATTTTTATTTATTTTTGCAGCGTTCAACAATTGAGTAGCATCCAACACAGCTATGCATGGATTGCTAAGACAACCAATAACAGCTAATTACATTTAATAACTAAAAACTATTTTTCTAACAATAACTAATTATGACCCGATGAAGAAAAGTAAATGTTTTCTATTAGGTATCTTGGCATTATTCTGCTTGATGCCTACTATGGTGTTTGCCCAAAATCTGACGGTGGAGGGTACGGTTCTTGATGAATCTGGTGAACCGCTCATTGGTGTTTCTGTCCTTGTACAAGGGCAGGGAACAGGTGGTATCACGGATATCGATGGCCATTTCCGCATTCAGAATGTGAAGCAGGGAACTAAACTGGAGTTCTCTTATGTGGGTTATCTGACCCAAGTTCAGGTTGTGAAGGGTAGAAGCATGAACGTTACCATGCAGCCCGACACCAAGACCCTCGAGGAAGTGGTGGTCATCGCCTATGGCCAGCAGAAGAAGGTGACCATCACGGGTGCCGTTTCTGCGGTGGGTGGTGATGAGCTGCTTAAGGCGCCTGTGGCGAATGTCGCCAATGCCTTGCAAGGTAAACTGCCCGGTATGTCGGTGGTCCAGCCCTCTGGTATGCCTGGTGCCGATGAGCCCGTCATTCGTGTGCGTGGTACAGGTTCACTGAACAGTGCGGAGCCGCTGGTTCTCGTTGATGGTGTGGAGCGTTCCTTCGGACAACTTGATCCCAATGAAATTGCCGACATCTCTATTCTGAAAGATGCCTCGGCAACAGCTGTGTTCGGTGTGCGTGGTGCTAATGGTGTTATCCTTGTTACCACCAAGCGCGGTACGCCAGGCAAGGCCTCAGTGACTGTTTCGGCCAGTGCTGCTGTACAGCAGATTGCTAAGTTCGTAGATTTCGCCGATTCCTACACTTATGGTAAGATGTGGAACTACTCTGCCATCACCGATGCTCTACCTATGAGTCAGTGGCCAAGTAGTGCTACCATCTCCGACTACACGCCTTATGCTAATACAGGTATCCGATTCAGCCAGGATGTCATGGAACATTTCCGTAAGGGCGATATGCCTACTACATTCCCCAATACCGACTGGATAGGATATATCATGAACAATGCTGCGTGGCAGGAGCAGGTGAACGTGAATGTGAACGGTGGTTCTGAAAGAGTGAGATACTTTGTCTCTGCAGGTTTCCTGAATCAGAACTCACTTTTCAAGACTTTCTCAAAAAATGACGATGAGACCTTCAAATATAATAGATTTAACTATCGTGCCAACCTCGATATCAATGTGTCGAAATACAGCCAGTTGAACCTGACGCTGGGAGGACGTGTACAAAACCGCACGACGATGGGTGGAGGTGAAGGATTCCTCTTCCGCTATCTGCAGGGAGCTACGCCATACGCTGGTATCGGTGTTGACGACCAAGGCCGACATATCGTATCAGACGAAAGTTTTGTAGGTCCGTACGACCGCGACGCTTTGTCGAACTACTATAATCTCGGATATGTCAGCGAGAGTACCAACGTGCTGAATCTCGACCTGCAGTATAAACTCGACATGAGTTTCATTACTCCGGGTCTGGACTTCAAGATCAAGGGATCCTATAATACAGATTATACGGCTCAGAAGAATCGCCAGAACGGATTTGGTACTGGTGTGACTTACGTGGCAACGCTTGACAACGGACAAGAAGTGCTGCGCAAGGAGAACATCACATGGCCACTCCCCTACAATGAAAGCAAGTGGGGTAACCGTAACTGGTATGCAGAAGCTAGTTTCAACTACTCCCGCAAGTTCGGTAAACACAATGTGGGCGCCCTGATTCTTTACAATCAGAGTAAGACCTATTATCCGTGGGATTCTGACAACAGCCTGTATCAGTCGATTCCTAAGGGCTATGTAGGTCTTGTGGGACGTGTCACCTACGACTATGACACACGCTACATGATCGACTTCAACATCGGTTATAACGGATCAGAGAACTTTGCCGAAGGCAAGCGTTACGGAACATTCCCATCATTCTCTGTCGGTTGGATACCATCGAGCGAAAAGTTCTGGGAGCCTATTAAGAAATATATCGGCTATCTGAAGATTCGTGGTTCTTGGGGTAAGGTCGGTAACGACAATACCAATGGTGCCCGTTTCCTCTATCTCCCAGGTGCATGGCAGTTCTACCAAGGTGCGACGACAACCAACCCACAGAAGCGCGGTGCTAACTTCGGTACCAGTGGTGGATGGCTGCAGGCCGTGAAGGAACTGACTGCCGGTAACCCCGATGTGACATGGGAAACAGCTTCTAAGATTAACGTTGGTTTGGATGCCGCTTTCATCGGAGATCGCCTCACCGTGAATCTTGACCTGTTCTGGGAAGACCGTAAGGACATCCTTGTGTCAAACGCTTCTCTATTGCCTGCAGTAACCAGTCTGCCTTCGAGCTATGTCAATCAAGGTCGTGTGAAGAATCATGGTTATGAGTTGACATTAAGGTGGTCTGACAAGATCAACGACTTCCGATACAGTATCAGCCCAAGCATCGCCTTTGCAAGGAACAAGGTTATTGAGATGCTTGAGGTTCCGCCACTCTATGACTATCTGAGCCGTACCGGACTGCCTGTTGGACAGCGTTTCGGATATGATCTTTTCGAATTCTATCAGAAAGGCACCGAGGAACGTTATCAGGCAGCATACGGTACGAAAATGCCAGACCAGAATGTAGAACTGAAATATGGTGATGCTGTCTATGTGGACCAAAATGGTGACGGCATTATCGATGCTAACGACCAGAAACCATTGGGTTATACTGACAATCCTGAGATTACTTGGTCTATCAATGCCAGCTTGAACTGGAAAGGCCTTGACTTCTCGATGCTGTGGGTAGGAGCCGACAACACCAGCCGTGCACTGAACGGCTATTTCCGTGATCAGTTCGGTTCTACCAATACTTCTGCTTTGGCACAGTGGGTGGCCGACAACTCTTGGACAGTGGATAATCCTGATGCGAAACTGCCACGTATCTCGTTTACTAACCGTGTGCACAACAACCGTGATTCACAGGCTTGGATCATCGACTCGAAGTATGTGCGACTGAAGAACGTGGAGATTGGCTATACCATCAATAAGCCGAAGTTCATCCCCCTGCTCAACTACGTGAGATTCTATGCTTCTGGTCAGAATCTGCTGACATTTGCAGACTTTAAGGGAAATGACCCCGAGGCTCCAGGTTCAGGACTTGACTTTGGCGTACGCTATCCTATGACCCGTGTGTATAACTTCGGCGTTCAAGTAAACTTCTAAAACTGAAAAAATGAAGATTATGAAAAAGATATTTAATTACATGCTGGCATTGGGGATGGCTACCGGCATCTTCTCTGCCTGTGTCGATGATATCAATGTGGGTAATGCCTTCCTCGAGAAAGCACCTGGTGTCGATGTGAATATCGATACGGTATTCTCAAAGGCGGAATATGCCCGCAACTTCCTGTGGAGTGCCTACGGACAGCTCTATTGTACCTACACCTCAGGAAATATGATGAACGGTGCGCCCATCGACGTGCTGTCAGATTCCTATCACTGCTATGTCGGATGGGGCGGTCCTATACAGAGCTATTATCCTGGTGGTCTGACCGAAGATGCTCAGGATACTGAGAATGGTAACTTCCAAGGCAAATTCTCGTACTCGACCAAGAGTGGACTCGACAGTGATGCCGGCGGACGTGTATCTATCTATGAGACCGTGCGTAAATGCTGGCAGTTGATCGAGAATCTCGATCGTGTGCCTGACATGAGCAACGATGAGAAAAGCCGCCTGCGTGGTGAGGCCTATACCATCATGGCCAGCCGCTACTTCGATGCTTTCCGTAATTTTGGTGGTCTGTGCCTCGTCAAGAAGGCATATGCCGTAGGTGAGGGCTTTACAGAAGGCCGGGCTACAGCATTCAAGACCGTGGAATTTATTGACTCGCTGATTCAGTGTGCCATTGATGAGCCTGGCTATATCTGGAATGTACCTGATGCAGATATCGGCCAGTGGTCTGGTCGTCTGACACGTGCTTCGGCCCGTGCATTGCGTGCCAAAGTCTGGATGTTTGCTGCTTCACCGCTGTTCAACAACTCACAGCCTTACATGACCTACGACAAGAAACCGACAGGTTTTGAAGATGAGTTGCATGTTTGGTTCGGCAAAGAGGATCCTACCTTATGGCAACGCTGTTTGAAGGCTTGTAACGATTTCTTCGCTGACAACGCTTCTAACGGTAACTACTATCAGCTGGTGATGCCAACCTCCAACGACGAAGCCGGTTATCGTACCGCCTATCGTCGAGCCTACCGCTATCGCAATGATGCCACTCATCATGAGAAGTTGTTTGATGCACATCCCACTCTGACTTTGTCAGATGGTGGATGGGGCTGGGGCTGGAGAGGCTTCGCACTCGACTGCTACCGCCAGGGAGGTGCCGTACCAACCAACGAGCTGATGGAATGCTTCGGTATGCAGGATGGACGCAATTTCCCATATGCTGATCTCTACGGAGCAGGAAAGAATCCTAATGGCATTGATATGTTTGCTGACCGCGACCCCCGTCTGTACGAGACCATGGTGGTTCCCCGTCATAACCTCCCAGCCGGATTTGACTATAATGGTGTTTCATACAATGACCCATGGGTAGGCGGTTGCTTGGAGAACAACAGCAACTTCAACAGCAATGCTGACGATGTAGCATCTGGCTATTGTAAGTTCAAGTGGATGCTTGACTATAAAGGTGGTAGCCGTTATGACGATGAGTATATCGGCGTTCCTTATATCCGCTTGGCAGAAATGTATCTCATTAGTGCAGAGGCAAAGGCAGAAACAGGTGACCTCCAAGGAGCATTGGACGACTTGCATGTTGTTCGCAGTCGTGTGGGATTAGGTCGTCTTGAGACGATGAATCCAGATCTGAACCTGAAGTCGAATAAGGAAAACCTGATTAACGAGATCCTTCGTGAGCGTAACTGCGAAATCGGCGCTGAGTGTGGCGACCGCTTGTATGACATGGTTCGTCGTATGCGTCAGGACCTCTTCACCAAACCGCTTCACGAAATCCGTATCTATCGCCTTGATGCCAGCGGACAACGTATGACAAGCGGAGATACTCAATGGGATGCTTCTACCCCATGGCCTAAGTTCGAATATGAAAAGCCTGAAATAGTTACAGGTCACCGCCGTTGGTGGGATCCTGGCTACTGGACAAACAAGTGGTATCTTGACCCAGTCTCTCGTATAGAGATTCAGAAAGGTTATGGACTTACACAGAATCCTGGGTGGTAATGTTAATTGATAATTTATAATTGACAATTTATAATTGAACATTATGAAAATTAAAAATATATTTATATATACCTTGGCGGGGCTCTGCGTTGCTCCAATGGCGGTTAGTGCCCAGGTGACGCTCAGTGACAAGGCTTCGCAGAAGGTGGATTTAGGCTATGGCGTCCAGCAGTCGGAATTCCTCACGACAGCGGCTGCTACAACCATCACGGCAGAAGAACTCCGTCGCACATCGGCCATCAGCCTGGCAGATGCCTTATATGGAAAGCTCCTTGGACTGAATGCCTACCAGAACACAGGTTTTAAAGGCGAGGAAGGCCGTGGTGCAACGTTTAATATCCGTGGCATCCAAACCACAGCCAAGAATGGTACACAAATCTACAGGGACGGCCAATATCAGGATATCCCCGGAGAGGCCGGCATATTGATTCTCGTGGACGGTGTGGAACGGCCTATCGACCGCCTGTCTGTTGAGGAGGTGGAAAGTGTTACCGTATTAAAAGATGCCGCCGCCGTGGCTCTCTACGGCCATGAAGGTATCAACGGCGTGTTGTTAGTGAAGACCAAGCATGGTACTAAAGATGGTAAATACCATTTTAAAGTAGGTGTATCACACAAGATACAGTTTGATCCGCAGTCGGCAGATATGGTCAGTGCTTACGACTATGCCAATGCCCTGAATCGTGCACGTCTGAATGACGGTCTTGCTACAGCCTATACAGATGCAGAATTGCAGAAGTTTAAGGATGGCAGCGATCCGAAGGTCTATCCTAACGTCAATTGGAAAGACGAAGTGTTTAAGAACACTGCCCATGAGTCGAATGCATTCCTGTCGTTTTTTGGCGGTACAGAGAAGGTACAATATTATACCCATCTCGACTATACCGATGCCCGTGGACTCTATAAGAACCCAGACCAGGGCGATTGGAACTCACAGCTGAAGTATTCAAAGGCCAATATACGAGCCAACGTTGACTTCGAGGTAAGTTCGACGACAAGGGTCAGCGCCAATATCTTAGGTATCCTGATGGAGACCAACGGTGTTTCTACCAGAACCTGGAATAATGATAATAGTCGTTGGGATTATTCAATGCTCAATTCCAATGATGCCTGGTGGCATTTGTACAAAGTGCCTGCCCTTGCCTTCCCCATTAAGACTGCTAATGGCGTATGGGGTGGTAGTCAGACTTATGGTGACTATAACCTTCTGGCCAAGACTCAAGGTACAGGCTTCGGGAAAACCCATCAGCGCCAGATCTGGGCCAACATGACATTGGAACAAGACCTTGACTTCATTACAAAGGGGTTGAAGTTCTATGTAGGTGCTTCTTACGACAATTCATCAATCACCATTGAGACGCGTAACAAGGGTTATCAGTACGGCTGGAACTACTATGATGCCTCTGGTGCGATGCAGGAGACTGTCATGGGTACCGTAGAGGACAAGCTGGTGTTCAATCATTGGGTTAATACACAGTGGCGTAGCGCTACCTTTAATGCTGGATTCAAGTATGCCCTTCAACTGAACAATGGCGACAATCTGGCTGCCAATGCCAACTACAACATGAAGAGCGAGATCCGTGACGGACGGAACAACACTTGGTATCGCACCAACTGGCAGTTGGCATTACACTATGATCATGCTAACCGTTTCATGGCCGATGTGGTGCTGGCAGCCAATGGCTCCAACCGTAGCTATCCAGCCAAATGGGCATTCTCGCCGACGCTGGGTCTGGGATATATCTATGTAAACAATCCGGAAAGTGGTATCCTGAACTATGGAAAGGTGCGTCTTTCGGGTGGTATCCAGCATACCGACTACGTGCCCGCAGCAGGTCTCTGGCTTGCTAGATGGGACAATTCTCACGGCCAGTTCTGGTATGGCACGAATTTCTCAAGTTCCTGGGGCGCTTTCCTGACGCAGTTCCCAACAGACGATTTCGCTCAGGAGGTAGCCTATAAGGCTAATATCGGTACCGACTTGAGGCTGTTTAACGCACTCGACGTGACGCTCGACTTGTTCTATCAGCAGCGTCGTAACATCCTGGTCAGTGCTGCCTCACTTAATTCTGCAGTAGTAGGTATCCAGAGCTCTTATGACGACAAGGGTCGTGTGGCCAGCTACGGAATGGAGTTAGGTCTGCGCTATGCCAAGACTTTCCAGAACGGACTGAATGTGAATGCTGGTGCATCGTTCTCTACCGTGAAGAGTAAGATTCTGGAATGGATTGAGACACCTGCTTATCCTAACCTCTCGGTTGTTGACGGTCCCGCCGATGCAGAGCGCGGACTCATCGCTCTGGGATTCTTCCAGAGTCAGGAAGAGATAGACAACAGTCCCATGCAGCAGTTCGGACAGGTGAAGGTGGGTGACATCAAGTACAAGGATGTCAATGAAGATGGTGTGATCAATGAGAACGACTTTGTGGCTCAGGACTATGGAAATACCTATCCCTCTTTGAACTATGCTTTCACACTTGGCGCCGAGTTTAAAGGATTTGGTATCAACGCTACCTTCCAGGGCGCTGCCCATCAGGTAAGGAATTTGCGCTATGTTGACGGTGTGTGGGGAGCACTCTCCGACAACCGTAACCTCTCTCAGGAATACTACAACAACTGTTTTGACATCGCAGGTGCTGGTGCCAGCTATCCACGTCTGTCAACAGAGAATGTGGCCAATAATTCACAGAACTCCACCATCTGGTATCGCAATGCCAGCTGGCTGAAACTGCGCGATTGCGAACTTTATTACAAGTTGCCATCAGCAGTCATTGAGCCTCTGAAGATTTCTGGTGCCAAGATATTCGTGCAAGGACAGAACCTCCTGTCGTTCGACAATATCGACGCCATGGATGCTGAGAATTTCAATACAGGCTACCCTGTCATGAAGAGTGTAAACTTTGGTCTCAACGTAACTTTTTAAAGGTAAAAAATTAAAAAAATAAAAAAGTAAAAGATATGAGAACAAATATATTATTTAAAGGAAAGGGGTTGGTAAAGGTTCTACCTTTTTACCTTTTTACCTTTTTACTTCTAGTAGGTTGCGCTGACCTTGACTATACGGAAGAAACAACCCGTGACGAGGCCTGGACCTACGAATATTTCGAGAACGGCATCAAGAACCTGGTGTTCGATGTCTATGCGCAGGTATATAATAATGAGTTTGATTCTAATAGTGCCTATTTCCTTGCCGGAGCAACTGACGAGGCTCAGTATGCACTCGAAACAGGAGCTGTCAATAACTATGTAAATGGCGGATGGAGTCCTGCCAATCCCTATGACAGAACCTGGACCAAGTGCTATACTGCCATTGCAGATGCCAATATGTTCCTGGAAAAGCTTGACGAGGCAGATATCTCTGACTGGAAGTATAACCCTGACTATAGCAAATGGGTGGCTCAGTTAGAGTTGTTCCCGTATGAGGTACGATTCCTGAGAGCTTATTTCTATTTTGAACTATTCAGAACTTATGGCGATGTGCCTCTGGTGACAACCACGCTTACTAATGGTCAGGCCAATAATGTGAAACGGACATCAGCAGACGAGGTCGTGAAGTTCATCGTAGAAGAGTGTGATGCCATTGCTCCTTATCTGCCAGAGAACTACAATACCGAAGTTAACTCTGAGATAGGACGTGCTACACGCATTGCCGCTTATGCACTTAAAGCTCGTACGCTGCTCTATGCCGCTTCTCCGCTCCATAATCCTAATGGCGACAAGTCCAAGTGGGTGAAGGCTGTTGAGGCTTGTAAGTACATTCTCGACAATGCCAAAGCCTGGAATATGAAACTTAGTGGCTATGGTTCATTGTGGGGGCACGAGGCTTTCTTCAATCCGGAACTGATCTTCGGTCTTGGACGTGGTGAAAACAATTCATTCGAGATGGCCAACTATCCTATAGGTGTTGAAAATGGTTCTTCGGGCAACTGTCCGACGCAAAGTCTGGTTGATCAGTATGAGTATCAAGATAATGGCCAGACCTTTGGCGAGCGCTATCCCGGCAGCATCGACCTGAATAATGTTGATCCTTACGAAGGACTTGACCCGCGTTTCGCACTTACGGTTGTGAAAAACGGTGACGAATGGCCCAGCAACGGTGCTCAGAAGAAAGTGATGGAAACGTTCATCGGCGGTTTCAATGGCGCTCCGAAATACGGTGCCACACCTACGAGTTACTATCTCAAGAAGTATGTCGATGGATCATGTGTCACAACAGCAGATAACCAGACCTCTCGTCGTCACACTTGGATTGTGTTCCGCTTGGGCGAGTTCTATCTCGACTATGCAGAAGCAGTGTATAATGCCACAGGCAGTGCCAACGATGCTACCTATGGTTTGACCGCTAACGATGCCATCAACGTACTACGTACACGTGCTGACATCCAGATGCCGAAATTCTCTGAAGACGGTGAGGCTTGGGTTAAACGTTATGAGCGCGAGCGCCTGGTGGAGCTGGCATTCGAGAACCATCGTTTCTGGGATGTGCGCCGCTGGAAAAAGGGGCCTCAGTATTTTAAAGCTATTCAGGCTGCAACTATCAGTAGCGGTAAAGTGCTCACACGCTCTACGATTACCCGCCAATGGGATGATAAGTATTATTTCTATCCCATTCCACAGTCGGAACTGAAAAAGAATCCAAATCTGACTCAGAATCCTGGATGGTAATTCTTTTAAAATTGAAGAATTGAAATAATGAAAAAATGAAGATTATGAAGCAAATAATCAATTATATAGGAGTGCTGCTTACAATGGTTCTGATAGGCGCCACTTTTACAGCCTGCGCGGATGACGATGACAGAGGTTCGGCAAACGTCGGACTGGGCATCAAGGTGTTCTTCCCGACGAAGGTTGTTACCAATCAACCGATGACCATTAATGGCTCTGGTTTAGACAATGTAACAGAAATAGAATTCCCCGGAGGTACAAAAGTGTCAAACTTTGAGATTATCAGTGACAATATGATTCGGGTCAATGCACCTGCTGGTATCTCTGCTGAGGGTGGTAAACTTGTGGTGCGCACTGCCAACGACCAGGCAGAATCACGCCTGCCTTTGACGCTTGGACATACCAAGGTGGCTGGATTCTCAAAACAACCAGGCGAGGAGGCCTCTGGTGGTGAACTCATCACGGTGTATGGAACAGATCTGGAGTTTATCAATAGTGTAGAACTGCTCGATGCTGATGGTGAGACACAACTCGTTGACCATAAGGATTTCTATCGTAAGGGCACTAGCAATCTTGTTTTCCGTGTTCCACAGAAGAATATCTACGAAGGTACATTCGTGGGATATCTTCATACCTACGACGGACAGAAGTTCGCTTTGCCAGAGCTGTCCTATAAGCCAGCTGCTGATGATGGTCATTGGGAGATTGTGAGGACTTCTATCTGGAAGAACGACGGTTCGCTTGGTGAGATCAGCTGGGGCGGTGACTATCGCTTTGCTGGCGAAGGTCATTCCACTGGCGAGGAGTGCTACACCATTCCTGCAGATATGTGGGAGAAGATGAAGTCTGGATCATTCTACATGCTTGCCAAGGGTAGTGACTGGGTTCAGATGCGCATCACCACCGGTTGGTGGAGTACCACATGGACAGGCGATGACATCTCAACAGGTAACGAACGTATCATCGACAATGGCGATGGCACCTACTACATTGAGATTAACTTCGAGGGCGATCCTATACTAGGCTTGCTTGATGAACAGCATCTGTTGCTTACAGGTGGTGGCTACACTCCATTGGAACTCTACTTCGAAGAAGAAATATGGGTTGACGGTGGTGGAGAAGTTGAAGTAAAAGTTCCTGTTTGGTCGAACGGAGGTACTCTCGGTGTGATCAACTGGAGCGGCGACTATCGCTTTGCAGCCGAAGGTCATTCTACTGGCGAGGAATGCTACACCGTTCCTGCAGATATCTGGGAGAGAATGAAGACAGAGACATTCTATGTAACGGTTAAGGGTGAGAGTCCTCAGATTCGCGTTACTTCAGGTTGGTGGAGCACTACATGGACGGGCAATGATATCCAACCTGGCAGCGAGTTGCTGGAGGATAACGGCGACGGCACCTGGAAGCTCACAGTGAAGCTTGCAGGAGATCCTCTCTTAGACGTTTTGGATGAACAGCATCTGCTCTTCACTGGTGCTGGTTACTCAGTAGAGGAGATCTACTTCATCGAGTACCAGTCTGGTGGTGGAGCCTCAGAGGTGGATTTCTGGAAGAACGACGGTTCGCTTGGTACCATTAGTTGGAATGGTGACTATCGTTTCTCATCCCAGAGTGCATCTACCGGTGAGGAATGTTATGCTATACCTCAGGATATATGGGATAATGTCATAATGAAAGGTAAATTCTATATGCAGGCATCTGCTGATGCAGACTGGTACAATCTGCGCATTACAACCGGATGGTGGAGTACCACATGGACCGGTGAAGATATCGGCAAAGGTAACGAACGGCTTGTCGTCAATGACGATGGTACGTTCACCATTGAGATCAATTTCTCAGGGGATCCGATCCTTGATGTCTTGGATGCTCAGCATCTGCTGTTCACTGGTGAAGGATATACGCCATTGAAACTCTACTATCTTGAGTAAATCCATGTATAAAGAAAACAGGCTCTGACATACAGTCAGAGCCTGTTTTTTATATAATGTGGAATGATTATTGAACGAATTGCTTCCTGATGGACTCCTGTGCTCCAATCACCCTGTCGCACCAGGCGTCGAATTCTGGTTCTTCCACTTGCAGTTCAGGGTGGGCAAGGATATAGGCAATACAACGGCGAACACCTTCATCGAAACGGGTAGTACACTGGAAACCAGGAACGGCCCGCTTCAGTTTCGTGCAGTCGAAGACGACGGTAACGGACTTGTCGCCTAACAGGTTGCCTGTGAAATCCCACTCCTTGGGCGCAACGGCGGCGAGGAAATCGGAGGCGATGTGATAGGGCTTGAACTCAACGCCCAGCGCATTGGCTACGCATTGGTTTAGTCCATCGGATAGTGTACGCCCCACTTCTGACGGAGGCTGTCCATGAGTTGCATGATGTATAATGTCTCGTCGAGAGGCATCTCCCTTGGTTCCTGCAACCCCTCGATCAATGCTTGTCTGCAGGCGATGAACTCATATTCGTAGCCGGTTATCTGTTGGGGCACGTGGATCTCTTCCACGAATTCACGGTTATGGGTGTTCACTGTGATTGCCTGTGGGTTATTGATGTTGTCAATGATGAGGTTGCCATCTGTGCCTGCGATGACACCGATGTTGTCGCCTACACATTGTGCACTTGACTGAAGGTTGCATAGCACACCGTCAGAGAGTACGAGACTGATGGCATTGGTAAGGTCCATACCAGTTCCCGATTTTACACAGGTGCTTTCCATATTGACGATGTCTGCCGGGAAGAACATCCGTACAAAGTTCAGTGCATAGACACCGAGGTCGAGCAGTGCTCCGCCACAGAGGTCTGGGCGCATGATGCGTGGCTTTTCACCCATCGAGTAGCCGAGTGTGGCAGTAACCAGTCTTGGAGTTCCGATGCGCCCGCTGCTGATGAGGTCACGTACCATCTTCACGGCAGGTTGGTAGCGTGTCCAGATGGCTTCTGCCAAGAAGACGCCTCTTTCCCGTGCAAGCTCAACAATCTCCGAGGCTTGACGATGGTTAGCCATAAACGCCTTCTCCACCAGACAAGGCTTGCCAGCTAATATCGCTTCTCTTGTCACGTCGAAATGGTGAGAGTGAGGCGTGCCCACATAGACGAGATCCACCTCTGGGTCGGCTATAAGGTCTGAGTATGAGCCATAAGCCTTCTTGATATTCCACTTGGCAGCAAAAGTTTCTGCCTTTTCTGTTGAGCGCGAACCAACGGCATAGGCCTCGCACGCTGATAGTCCGTTAAGTGTGATGGCAGCCTTCTCTGCTATCCATCCTGTGCCGATGATGCCGACACGCATAATCTGATTCTCTTTCATTTACCTTGGATTATATTCTTCAACGATGAGCCGAAAATAACATATTGGGTATTTCCCGCGATAGTGCCTTCATTCTGCCCCCAGAGGAAAGGCCAGTCGTCGAAATTCTCGAAATGGTCTGGCTTACGGAACAGCAGGCCTGGTGCTACATTACCAGGGATGAACGAAAAGTCTGCACGGTTGTTACCATAGAACACTTGTTTGGGACGGGTGGCTCCCACAACGGCAACAAATGAGTAGTTGTGGTAAGGATGGCAGCCGTAGAGCCAATTTGCTACGCGGTATATCTCATTCTTGCTGATGATATCCGGGTAGTAGAGATGGGCATAGTTGACGGCGATGCCGAAATTAAGAACCATATTTACACCAGCCCAGTTGCCCAGTCCGATGGGCACACCATAGGGGTTCTGTTTGTCGATATCCTTGATGTACTTGTCGAACTTAACTACATAGGGACGTAGCTTCTGCTTATAGGCCTCATCCTTCATAGGGATGGAGTCAAAGGCGGTCTGTAGGGCATATACAAGACTATTGCCACGAAGCCACTCTTCTTCTTGGGGGGTGTTGAGCATTTTCCAGATGTCGAACTGTCGGCGGTTGGCCTTATGGGCACTTTCTGCAGTGAGTCGCTCAGCCTGTGTCTTGGCGCGCTGGGCGAGTTCGTCGTTATAGCCTGCGAGGACCCGAGCAGCAGAGGTTAAGACGGCGGCTGCCTGCATGTCGAGATTGGGGTTGCGGGTCGTAAAGGCCCACATGTCGTCGGGGGTACCGCTGCACTTGCCGTCTGCACTGACCTCATAGGGCTTCAGTATAGGGTCATAATGCAATCCGTCAGTTATAGAAGCGGCATCACCGAGATGATGATAGTTGTCGAGTACAGAGTTGGAGAGTGTCTGTGCCATGTGTCCGATTTGTTCAGCCTGCGCCACGAGGTTTAGCGTACCGTGTTCGATGAACTGCAGGATGTCGGGTGTGCCGTCAGGTCGGTGCAGATCTACGTAGCGTTGTTTCTGACTGACGAAAGTTTCATCGCGTTGCGGCTTGAAGAGTTCCCATGTGCGGATGAAGTTCTGTACGACGTTGATGTTTGAACCAGTCTCGATGTCGAAGTCTCCGGCATCGAAGAATCCACCAATATTCAGACCTGGGATGAGTTCCAGGGGTTTGTATTTCGTGTCAGTACTCTCGCCCTGACTGTGCAGGTCGAAATGGTCACTGGATGGTGCTTGCAGGTAACCTTCCTTAAAAGGTTCTCCGTGCCACATACGGTAGCCTTCGTTGACAGCCATGTGATCCATATGGATGGGAATCCAGACGTCGGTAGTGGCATCGGTAATCTTGTCATAGACATGAGCGTCAATGAGGAAATTGTTGGTTTTCGTGTCACCGTATTGGATGTAGTAGATACCGGGTTGGCGGACGCTGGAGAAGTCAAACTTTACATAGTTGTATTTGAAATAGGGGCCCCACGCTTTGATATCTCCTTTGTAGGCTTCCTCTGTTGTGCCGTCGTTCTTGATGCGGAAGAGCGAGGCGGTGGCTTTCACTGTGTCATGCTTGTCGAGTTCGATGACGGCTACTTTCGGCTGCTCTGGCGTATAGCCTATCTGTGAGAAACCGATATTCGGCTCTCTGATCCAGTTGGGAATGGCATGCGGCTCCACGGTCCAGGTAACGACCTTACCAGTTTTTCCTTTTGGCAGTATGCTGCGCAATACGAACCAGCCGTTTTGTGCCAACATGCGTCCGTCGTAGAGTTTCAGTTCCGAATCGTCACTACTGATACGTATCATCCGCTCCGGATGGTCGGAGGCCATAAGGATGCTATGTCCCGTCTCCAGTGGTAGGGGATCGACGAAACAGTCAGTACCGCGGTCGTCATAAGTCTTGAATCCTTTGAACTGTCGAGGCTTCTCTCTGTTCGGACGGGTGACGGTCTGACTGGTAGCATAGCGCGGGAATCGGTTCAGACGACCGTCCATGATAAATGTCTTCAGCCAATATTGCGAAGGAAGAAACTCCAGGTTGAAGCCTGCCTTGCCTGCCAGTTCTTCGGGTACGGGCTTGTCAAGCCATACGGCAATCTCTACAGCCTGTTGCTTGGCTGTCACCACAACACGACTGTCGAAGTCATAGTCGGGGTAACGCATCGAAACTTCGATGCTGCCATTCTTCCTATCTACTTTGCGGTTTGTCATGGTGGGTACGAGATCCCACTGTTCTGGGGTGTTATTGAGCCGGACGGCTCCACCTTGAATCGTTCTCACACCATGATGGATGATTTCAATGCCCGAGTTCTTCTCGTCGTTAAAACCTCCGTTGAAGGGGTTACTGAACACAAGTACATTGACCCCTTGACACTCGAAGTAGTCAAGGTCGTTAAGTGTTAGATCTTGTGCTTGGCAGACTGTTGCTCCCAACAGCCATAAGCCGATAAAAAGTTTTCTCATATGATGATAAGTTAGTGTATGATGACTTTCATTATTAGTCATTTGTTTTTAGGGCTGTTTTGTTTAGACGTAAAAGACCCTTA
>Ga0256407_10006992_pt1 | contig 17200 bp, 22 predicted proteins | sample RumenRJG_04DNA_FD_193489 | JGI IMG/M metagenome (GOLD analysis project Ga0256407, IMG submission 193489) | Bovine rumen microbial communities from Lethbridge, Alberta, Canada - RJG_04 | ecosystem: Host-associated > Mammals > Digestive system > Stomach > Rumen | place: Canada: Alberta...
CATCATGTGTCTTTTCGTAGATTTTTATCAATAATTCTCTTTCTTCCTGACTCAACATGATAATCACCTCTACCTTTATCTTACCACCTTTGTCAAGTCTGTTTTTATTTTATTGGATTGCTATAATGTAATGGAACCTCTTGCTATTTATGAGCTTGAAAAAGAAGGAAAGCTCAATCATTACGTATTTGGAGGCAGCTTAATAAAAGATAATACTGATACACCTGAAGAGGATATGGATAAGATTGCCAAAGAGGCCGAGGAGCATAATAGTAAGCATTATAAACTGATTGGAGCCAAGGTTTTCTGTGATGGTGTTATTGAGGGACATACTGCCTGGATGCTTGATGATTATCTTGATCAGCCTGGATATCGTGGCATAGCCAGATTTAATGATCATGAAAAAATGGTCAGATTGATTAAAGCGGCTGAAAAACATAATATGAACGTTCATGTTCACACTATCGGAGATGCCGCTGTAAAAGCATGGGTAGATGCAATTGCAGAAGCAGAAGAGGCAACCGGTGATTTTGATATGAGAAATGCTCTTGCCCATTTACAGTCAGTACGACCAGAAGATATAAAACGAATGGCCGAGTACAATATCATGGCAGTATGCGCCATTATGTGGGTTGAGAAGACCTATGCTAATTATGATGTCATGGTAAAATATGTGGGTAAGGAAAAATCAGATAGGGGATTCCCTGTGAAAGATTTCCTGGATCAGGGAGCTGTAGTAATGTCTCACTCAGATTATCCTGTTTCTCCTACTTTTAGTGCACCATGGACTATATGTCTTGGAGCCATTGGTTATCAGCCGTCAAACGGAGAGAAGATGTTAAGGCATAAAGACCAATGTATCAGCCGACTTGATACTCTCAAAGCTATAACAACAAATGTTGCATATAGTTGGCATGAGGAGGATCGTATGGGATCCCTTGAGATCGGAAAACTGGCAAATTTAACTGTATTTGATAAGGATTTCTTACAGGATGATCTTACAGAAGTAGAAAATGCTAAATGTCTTGCTACCTTTGTAGACGGAAAGCTGGTATACAAGATTTAGTCGAAAAGACTATCGTAATAGCTACATTAACAAAATCCCCTTCCGGATATACAAACAAAAGGATCTATATGCTTTGCATCTGGAAGGGCATAGATAAAAGTTCAAGTGTACTGTTAATTATTCTTTGAAAAGGGGTGTGACTATGAGCAAATACGATAAGGAGCAATTTCTGTATAAAAAATCATATTTAAAGAATAGGCTCCAACAAGATGTAATGGGGGATGGGATTGCTTATATCCCGTGTAAGGTTCAAGGTATAAACGATATTATCAGTAAGTTTAGTACAAAAGGTTGTGAGTCTTTGGATCCTGAATTTTTTGGTTACATTACTGATTTTATTGATTTCGTCCCACTTGAAAATCCTGTTGTACTTGAAATAATAGGTCCTAAATTCACTCCGGAAGAAAAAGAAATAATTAAAAGAACTACTGACGCAGAGATGGATTATCGATTGGGAAGAACGGAAAAAAAAATCCTTCATAAAAAAAGAGTTTTTTGGGCCATGATGATTGGAACAGTTACGTCTGGAATAATTCTTACAATAGCAAAAAAAATAGCTTCTGATGTGCCATTGGAGTTCTTTTATGTGCTGTTTTGGCTTTTTGCTGATGCACTTGTTCGGTACTTGTTTATAGAAAGAATTGATTTTCAAAAAGAAAAGATGCGCATGGGCCGACTGGCAAGTATGGAAATTGAATTTGAGGAGAACAATACATGAATATAAAAAAGAATATTGCTGTCACAATACTGACCACTAGTTTTTTGATCTCAGGAATTAGCAACCCTATAGGATATAATGTATCAGCTTTTAGACCAATAGAAGTAAATGCGGTTTTAATATAGTAACTATGTGGCTTTGTTAAAAAGCCGTGAATAATTCAGGTCATATAAATTTTATTAAAAATAACCTTTCATGTGGTGACAAAATGGAACCCCCATTGACTGTGATAAATCCATTGTGGGAAAATTTAATTAATTTAATAGGACACAAAAAATTAAATAGCCATGTATTGGATGATGTACCATTATGTTGCTACTAATACTGTGTTCTTACGTGCGTGATTTATTGTTTAAATATACAAATAGTGCCCAATTTTGAAAAAAATTACAAAAAAAAGTAAATTAGGACTATGTCTAAAAAAATAATAGGAGGAACTATTGATGAAGAAATGTGAAAAAACATGGAGTTCACAAATCGTTGAGCACAAGGGATTTAAAGATTTAGGTAATTATGTAATTGAGTTACCTGATTTCGATGATCCAAAGGTTCTTGAGATTGCACGCATTGCTGGAAATCATATCGCTGACCATGGTGAGTCACCATACTTTGGTTGTACTTCGATGATCAAAAAGAATAAACAGGGTGAAATTATTGCCGGACGAAATATGGATCTCGATATATCCCAGCGTCCTGCTTATGTGTTTAAGACTACCATGGGCAAATATAAAAACTTCTGTGTTTCCTACTCACCAGGATTCTATAAGTCCTATGCAGAGATACAGCAAATGGAAGAAATCGACCCTACCATGGCAGCCATGATGATGATGTCCGCCTGCGACTGCATCAACGAAAAGGGCCTCTACATAGAGGTTAATCTGCGTGAATATACAAAAGAGCTGTGTTGCTATGGTATGCACTCATCACGTGGCGAGAAGACTCGTGATGATGGTACACCATGGAGCGAGCTACGTTGCTGTACCACAGCTGTATGCCAGCTTGTATCCCAAAACTGTGCCACCGTTCAGGAGGCAGTAAAGTTTATCAATAACAGCTACGATTGGTATACCATAGCACCGGCCGCCGGTCAGAGCATGGCAGTAAACAACAACAATCTATGCTATCTTATAGGAGATGCCACAGGCGAGTATGGATTAATTGAGTTTGCCCAGGATCAGATAAACTATATTCCATACCAATTTGGTCAGGCAAACTATTATATCACACCAAAGTGGAATGCACTCGAGACCGATGGTCCTGGTCATGGCAGACTCGATATGGTATCCAAGGTAATTGTCCCTGTCGAAACACTCGAAGAAGCCATGGAAGCCATGAAACCAATAATGTGGCGTAATGAAACGCTCTGGATTGGAGAGTCTCACCGTATCACTGATGGAAGCCGTCTGCACCGCTATAACCAGATTGCCTTTGAAGATGATAAGGGCGTCCCACAGATGGATTGGCGAAGTGAGTACGTTTTCCAGTGGCCTGTTATGGATGATGGTCGCATGCTCATTAATGCTGGTCTATACGATCAGGCCAAGAAAGCTGACTATGATCCAATGATCAAGCAGTATTTTGATGAAGCTGTAAAAGCTGGAAAACTTGTCATTGATGATGGCTCCTACAAGTTTGATGTCAATGGTAAGAAATATAGTATTGACGAGCTTCTTGCAAAAAAAGCTGAGTATGAGGCATGTCCTGACCTCGATAAGCGCACAGAACTCAGGCCATGTTATGATGAATGCTGGCGTCTGCTTCGTAACCTTACTACAAGGTGGGCTATGAATGATGATCATTTCGAAGCTATGAAAGCTGGCGCTTACGCGAGCCTGCACATACGTTACAATGCTGACGGAAAATTTGACCCTACTGCCATGAGCAAATATGAAAAGCTTTGTGCTTTCTATGGTAAGGGCTGTGAAAAGGATGAGACTCCTCTTAGAGATGATGCATCTATTTGGACAACCAGTCTTAACGTTGGAGTAAACTGTAACAAGAAGGAAATAAAAATACGTTTCTGGGAGGATGACAACGTAATCTTCCATGCACAATTCTAACACATAGATTACAGGATAAAATTTTCCACTATCCTTCCGCCAACTAACGAAGTCTGAAAATAATCATCCCACTGAATCGATATAAACCGGGATTTGTCAAACAGACTGAAAATTAAACAAAATAAATTAATAGAAAAGGTGGTCACTTCATCAGAGGTGGTCATCTTTTTCCTATTTACAACCAATTTCATTGACCTCAGCAACAATAATAATATAGTATAGATATTAGGACTATGATTGCTTTTAAATAATAGTTTTAATTAGCATTCATACTATGAAGGGGTACACCATGGCTATAGAATTTGCAAAGGTTTTGAAAAAACTCAGAACGGAAAAAGGACTCTCTTAACGGGAGCTTGCCGATGATATGTATGTCACCCGTTCAACAATAGCCCGATGGGAAAATGGTAGTCGACTCCCAGATATAACCATGATAAGCCGACTTTCTCGATGCCTTGGGGCAGATATCAATATATTATTAAATGCAGTATCAGAAAATGATGGAGCAGTTAACGTTATTATTTTAGATGACATCAAAATCACTTTAAATGGAGAACTATCTGTAATAAAAAATGTTTTGCCTAATGCAACTGTCACAGGTTTTACAAGCCCATCAGAGGCCATTGAATATGCAAGCACTCATAGTGTTGCACTCGCCTTTTTGGATATAGAGCTTGGTAAGTCTAACGGACTGAACATTTGTAATGAACTTCTTAATATCAACCCACATACCGATGTTGTATATGTCACTGCCTATAGCAATTATTCACTTGATGCGTGGAGTACAGGAGCCTGTGGCTTTTTGTTGAAACCTATTACCACTGATGATGTTAAACGCCAACTAAAAAAGATGAGATATCCATATAATTTAGGAGATACAGTATGATCATTGATCTTAATAATCAACGTTTGCTCAATCAAAAGAAATTTGAATTCGCCGTTAATTACGAAATACCCGAGGGCGTGATGTATTCCTCCAAAGCAGTTATCAACTGTCCTGTTGACGTCTATGTGTATACACAATCTGGTGATTTGATTGCTGTATTAAAAGATGGCGTTGAATCGGATATTACCAATGAATACGGACGTTTTGCTGTTATGAAGCAATCATATTCCGGCGAATATGCAAAAGTTATTGCTTTGAATGATCCTGATAGTGTTGTTATTAAATCGGTTGCACATTCTCAAGGGTTAGTTGATTATAGTTTTGCAACTGTCAACGACAATGAAGTAACATCCTATTCTCTGAACAACATCTGCGTAACCGACGGCTCTATAATAACTACATCGAACAATTCTTCGGCATACTCTCTCGATTATTATGGCGATGAAACAAATATTGTTGAGGGACAGATGATTGAGGTTGGCGACGAATATGTTGAGGTAGAAACCATTGTATCCGATATCTCTGATGTTGATTTACAATTAGGAGAAAAACTACTTCTGAGTATTGCGATCACACCCGACAATGCGACAAATCAAACTGTTGACTGGTATACTGATAAAGAGGATATAGTCAGCATTAAAAACGGCGTAGTAGAGGCAATCAGACCCGGCGAAGCTACGGTATACGCTAAAGCAATTGATTCTGACGATGCTATTCTTCCGTTTGTAATAAATGTTATTCCGCAAGCGACTGTTACCGGTCACTCCATTTCTCTCAACGGTGATATTGGTATAAACTACTATATTGATGTTCCCGATGAAGAAGTCAATAGTGGAAAGGTCAAGGTCGATTTTGCTTGGACGGTTGAAGATGTGAAAAAACTCACTCCGTTACGCTGAGTTCAGATGATAAATATGATCTTGGATATAAGGCATCATGTCCCGTCGCTGTTGCAGAAATGACTTATGATGTTACCGCCACTGTCACGATCGACGGTGTCGTACAAAGTATACCTGATACCTATTCTGCCCAAAGTTATGCAAAGGTTATTCTGAATAATGAGAATAATTTCAGAGAAACTTATATTTCCGCAGAGAATCAAAAGGGAAGAAATGGTGAGCAGAGATATAATGATCTAATTGCCCTAGTTAAGACAATGCTCGATTACGGAACAAAAGCGCAGGTTGCCTTTAACCGTGATATTGATAATCCTGCTAACGATGGAACAGATTACTTTAACGATGAAACCTATCCTGTTTCTGCCGATATGATTACGGCAACAGAGGAAAACATGGATATGGATTTGTCTGAGTACGGTTTACGTTACAAAGGAAGCACTGTTGTCTATCTATCCGAAACATCTATCCGTCATTACTATTATGTCGATGATTGGGACAGCTTCAACAAAATCAAGGACAGCGTTACCTTTGACGAAGTATCTGTCGGTTACAAAGAAAAAGACGGTGCGATTTACTTTGAAAAGAAAGGCGTCAGTGCTTCAAATCTGGATACGCCCTATACCTTGACTATCAAAGATAAATCCTGCAAATTTGCTGTCAACGACTACATCAGACACTGCCTTGAATCCACTAAGGTCAGCGATAACACAAAAGTGTTGGTTAAAGCAACCTATCGCTACAACGTTGCTGCTAATGCGTTCTTTGAAGTGTAAGGGGGTTGTATGATGGAAAAAGAAATCTACCAGCGCACAGAATTGGAAATCTTTATTTTTCAATCGGAAGATGTAATCACAACATCAAATATCAACTCCGATGATGTTTATGAGGGCGAAATGCCATAACTCTCTGAAAAGCCCATTCATAAAACTGACCACACATTAAAATCATCTAAAAAGCCGACTTTACTTTCGCATAGAAAGCATCGTCGGCTTTTGGTCGTATTGCCAAGAAAAATAATAACAACTTTGGTAGAAAATACCCTTGACAAAATTCGTCTTGAATGTAGTTTGTATCCTGATATTCGTCAATCATAAGATACTTTATCTGTTCCTGCAATTCAGAAAGGATGTTAGGATTATCTGCTAACAAGCGATAACATTCGGTTTGTATCTTTGCAAAGTCTATGAGGTTTTCTTCTTCTAAAAGATAATGATATTCTTCCATAATCTCGGCAAGAACACGGATTTCTGTTTCATTATCTTCCAACATAGCTTCTACATCAACAAGTTCCTCGCTTAAAGTATTTGCAAGTTCGCAAATTGCTTCTGCCCATTTCCAAGTTCCACCCTTTGGCATAACAAGCTCGATGTCAGCTATATTTCTGAATTTGTGCATATTACGGAAAACAAGGTATTTTTGGTCAAATGTATCTAAGAGCCGATAATTCTTTTTCAAACTTGTAAACTCAAGATTGTCCTTGATAATACGCAAACACAAAGAATGAAATGTGCCTATGTACATTTCATTAACATTGACATATATATTTCTTGCTGCAAGCTCGTTTGTAATACGGGTAATAAGCTCCTTTGCAGCTTTCTCAGTAAAAGTAGCCATAAGGATTTGTTCGGGCTTTACTCCGCATTCTTGTATAAGATAGATTGCTCTCTGAACAAGCGTATAAGTTTTACCCGTACCGGGACCGGCTGTAATAAGAACAGCACCATCAGAAGCAGAAATAGCACTTCTCTGTCCATCATTCGCATTCCCAAAATCAAACATCAGAAACACCTCTTTGTCAAAGATGTATTTCTCAATACATATCACAAGCAAATATTTTCAAGAATTCCATATATTTCATCTTTATACATTATTTTTGGGGCTTCAAGCCCCATTTTTTATACCCGACAGAAGAAAAAATCATTCCTTTTCTGCCGGTACTTCATCGGGGACATATTCAAGCAGATCGCCGGGCTGACAATGAAAGTATCCGCAGAGCTTTTCCAGAGTATATAAGTCGATATAACCTCCGCTCATCAGCTTTTTATATGTTGCTTGTCCCATCAGATTTTTTACACGAACAGTATAGCTTGTTATTCCCTGTTCTTTCATTCTGTTAATAAGTTTATCTAATACGATTGGCATAACACTCATCTCCTATACTATATTATAATAGCATCATAATATCACTATTATTAGTGATATAATAATAACAGTGGGAAATCCATAATATCACACTCAGGAGGGCACAGTATGTTAAATCTTAAAAAGCTCAGAGCAGGCGAATACATCACGCTCGATGGTAAATACATCATCGAAAAAGACGGTGGATTTTGGTATGCGATTGATTCAAAAACCTACATTTCCGTTGTGGACAGTGAAAGCACTTTCAGACAGATCAAGGAATCACTTGAAGGAAAGTATTACAAGTAACAGTTAAGAAAGCTGACCTAACGGCTATACGGGGAGAGAGGATATATTATGATCACATTGTACAAATTATTCGCAGTGAATACATTGGCTAATTTAAAGGTAGAACCAAAAGAATATACTTCCGGAGTAACAAAACCTTTATATCTTCAGATTAAGGAGCTTATAAATGATCTAAATCTGGGTGAGGAAAAGAGTCGTTGTATGATATACGGCACAGATAATACGCGGAGAATATATGAAAATGGATATATCAAAATTAAAAGAAAGTATATAGAATGAACTAATCAAATAAAAAATGGGGCTTGAAGCCCCAAAACCAAAAGAGCTGACCTAACGGCAAGACGGGGAGAAAGGAAGATTGGCAATGTCACAGATTATCGAGGAACACTACAAGGGCTACTTTGTAACAGGTTCAGATGCGGCACGTTATGTATATGTTGACACACAAGGACACTTTTCAGCGAAGTCTTATTCAACATTGGAAGAATGTGAGTCTGCTATTGACGAAGTTACCTCCGGACGGGAATTGACTTTCAGAGGTTTTGACACCTACACAGACGCATGGATGTTTTTCAAGTTCCTTATCAAGTATGGCTTTGAAGTAGGCGGCATCAGCCACGACACCGAACATAGACTCTGGAAAGTTTCTTTTTACGGTTAAAAATGGGGCTTGAAGCCCCAAAAATATCAAGCTGTGCTATCGGCTATACGGGCAGAAAGGTAAGACTATGAAGAAATCCGAACAGAAGCAGATAGCCAAAGACATCCTTCTTGAAACACTTGCCTGTGCCTACTATAAACTTGAAGAACACGATGAGATTCCCGAAGAAGAAAAGGACGAGATTATCGAGTATATCAACAAGTACGGTCAGGCAATGGCAACAAGAATAGGCGAAGCCTACTACACACTGTAATGAATATGCTGACCTAACGGCAGGACGGGGAGAAAGGAAATGACTATGGAAAGACACTACTTCAATCCGACCCCCGATACGACCTATGAGAACAAAGGCGGCGGCTCCTATATCTGCCTTGCAGCAGAGGGACAGCACAGAGCAAAGTTTCAGCGTATCAGCAAATACAAGTGGACATTCACGGCACACGGCTGTCAGATGTACGATGACGGCACGATAGAATGGGACGGTTCGACCGGCGGTTACTTCGCAGAAGATTAAAAAATGGGGCTTGAAGCCCCAAAAATTATCCGCATAAGAAAGTGTAATTGCTTTCTTGTGCGGATTTTTTATCAGCATGATTTACAAAATATGTTGTTGTTTTTCTACCAATTATTTTTCACGTTAATTGTGTATTTTGTTGATTAATCATAAAATTGATAGTATAATATTAATGTACGAAAAAGGAATTTTCTTTTGCAAAAAATAAGCTTTTTGCAAAGGAAAGCAATAAATTCAAGGAGGTCAGAAAGATGAAAAAGAAAGTATTTAGTAAGTCGTTGGCGTGGATTTTGTCGGTGGTGATGGTTTTAGGCGTACTTGTACTTCAAACAACTGTAAGCGTATCAGCTGTAAATAGTTCAACAAGTGGATTTAGCAAAAACTACACAATCACCGGTGATGGTTTTACAGACATGGTAAACATTGCAATGGCACAAAACGAAAAAACACAATCACAGATCGGTTATAATGGCTCATGGTGTGCAGCATTTGTAAGTGATTGTGCTGTATTAGCAGGACAGGACTCTGCCATTCCTTGGAACGGTGCTGTTCCGTCAATGTATAACGCTGTTCTCAATGCTGGTGGCTGTGTTATTTCTTCCCCGCAGGCAGGAGACCTTGTATTCTTTTCAAGTGGTTCTGGATATGGTCATGTAGGCATTGTTTTAGATGGAACTCAGAATATTAGCGGTAATATCTTTTATAACAATCAATCTCCCAGTAGAGTAAAAATTCTCTACAATAAAAATGAAGGTTACTCTTCTTGGACTTTTGTTAGACCAAATTATAAAAATACTCCTGTTTCGTATAATCCAGAAGGACACCTTGATGGAGCAGACTCGCCCGAAGCAGGAAAACTTCATGTTGCGGGCTGGGCATTTGACAGAGATGATGTAAATGCAAGCCTTGGAATACATATCTATGTTGGAGGAACATTTGCCGGTGAAATCAGTGCGTGGAAAGGTCGTGCAGACGTTAACGGTAGTTTTCCGGGTGTTGGAGATTATCACGGTTTTGAAGAAACCATTGACGTTTCACAGTCTGGTACTCAAACAGTTGATGTTTATGCAATAAATGTGGGTGGAGGAAGCAATGTTCATATAGGTTCCGCAACTGTAAACATAGCTGAAAAGATATCTGACATTTATGTTCCCGTTATGCAGGAAGCATATGTAGACAATGTTACACCGTATGGTTTTAGATTGAATGCAAAAGTTAGTGACAATGTCGGTGTAAGCAGAGTGGAATTTGAAACATGGAAAGACGGTTCTCCCTTAAGAAAAACATACGTTGCCCAATCTATCGGAAATGATATGTATATCTATGATGTCAATATCGCTGATTTAACCGATGAAGCTGGCGTATATCATTCCATTGTACACGCCTATGATCCGTCTAATAATCACTCTACTGCCGAAATATATATTATAGTTCCTGATAAAGATACTGTTGCACCTACAATAACCGATATATATCCGTACAACTTTACAGAAGATGGCTATACATTACACTTTGTTGTTCATGACGACACGGCTTTAAGCTATGTAAGAGTTTATACACAAGGAAGTGTACCACAAACATCAGAAGATATTGCTGTAGGCGGAACTGGATGGGAAATTAACTACAGAGTAAACTACAGCGATCATGATAATGTAAAGAAAGGTTACACTCATGCTATTTGGGTATTTGATACGGCTGGTAACAGAGGAGATTCGGATTGGATTTATGTACCATACGATGATGAAAATCCTGTTATTTCCGATGTTACTGTCAGTCAGGTAACATCTAAAGGTTATCGTGTGACTTGCAGGGTAAGCGATAATGTTGGTGTTACAAGCGTAAGCTTTCCAACATGGACTCCATGGAATGACGGTCAAGACGACTTAATATGGCATGAAGGAACAATTAGTGGCAATATTGCTACCTGCTACATAAATACAAGTGATCACAACAATGAAATCGGGTATTATGTAACTCATATTTACGCCTATGATTTAGCAGGTAATTCACATAGCATTTCAACGGGTGATATATATGTTTCCGATGAACCTATTGAGTTTTCTTCTGTATCATATGGAGAGCATCAGTACATTGTTTATAATTCTGGAATGAATTGGACACGAGCTAAACAATGGTGTGAATCTAATGGCGGTTATCTTGCAACAGTTACATCAGAAGCGGAATGGAATCAGGTTTTAGAACTCTTGAAAAAATATAATGGTGTTCGCTGTTGGTTGGGCGCAGAAAGCACAAGCGGTGCATGGAAGTGGACAACAGGTGAGGCGTTTGATTATGCAAAGTGGGACGAAGGGCAACCTGATTGTGCTGGTAGTGTTGAATATTATTTAGGAACATATGGCGGAGAATTTCATGACAGCTATATGTGGAACGATTATACCAAAGAAGGTTGGCTGATTGGCGGATTTGTATTTGAAAAGGTTGAGCATCAGTATAAAGAAGAAGTGATAGCACCTACTTGTACTGAAAAAGGATACACATTACATACCTGCATATATTGTGGTGACAGTTACAAGGACACCTATACTGCTGCTTTAGGTCATGATTACGAAGAAACAGTAATTGCACCTACCGTAGATGAACAGGGCTACACTCTCCATACCTGCTCAAAGTGCGGGCATTCTTATAAGGATAACTATACAAACAAGCTTTTAGTAAACACAACTATCCTTGCAGCAGAAGATGTAAAACTCGGCAGCTACATAACTATAAATGCATCCGCAGCAGGCGGCACAGGTGACTATACTTACGCTGTATGGTACAAGCAGTCATCGGCTTCAAGCTGGACTACAAAACAGAATTACAGCACAAATGCAACTATTAAGATAAAGCCTGCAAGTGCGGAAAAATACGATATATCAGTAAAGGTAAAGGACAGTAGTGGAACGATAGTGAAGAAAGCCTTTACGGTAAATGTATTTGCACCGCTTAAGAATACGACTACAGTTTCATCAACAAGCATAGGCTATGGCGGAACATTTACAGTCAAAGCAAAAGCAACAGGCGGTCTTGGTGATTATACTTACGCTGTATATTACAAAAAGGCTTCCGCAACAAAATGGACTACCGCACAGAACTATTCTTCAACAAAGACTGTAACCATAAAACCGAAATATGCCGAAGAATACGATGTAAGCGTAAAAGTTAAGGACAGCAGAGGTGTTGTTGCAAAGAAAACCTTCAAGATAAAAGTAACAAAGCCTACCAATACTTCAAAAGTGGCTTCTACAACAATAACTCTTGGAAATACTATTGATATCACCTGTTCGGCAACAGGAGGTTCAGGCTTCTATCAGTACGCTGTATATTACAAAAAATCAAGCGATACATCATGGAAAACAAAACAAAGCTATTCATCTAACACAAATGTAAGCATCAAGCCGGCATCAAAGACAAAATATGATGTTAGCGTAAAAGTTAAGGACAGCTTAGGAAATGTTTCAAAGCAGACATTTACTATAACCGTTAAGTAAATAAAACTCAGGCAATATACCTGTAACAAAACAACTCCGTACCTTTCGTTATTATCGGTACGGAGTTGTTTTTGTGGTTTCAAGCCCCAAAAGCAAAATACAGTTGCAATCTGCCCCGAAACGGGGTATAATAAAAACAAGAGAAAGTTTGGGTGATACCAATGGAGGATGTAAAAACCACACGCAACTATAAAGACACACTCTTTGGCAGTCTGTTTTACTCCTGCGAGGATGCCGTTGAGAACGCCAAAGCCCTGTACAAAGCCCTGACAGGCAAAGAGGTAAAGCACGTGGAAAAGTGCCGGTTGGAAGATGTGCTGTTCCGGCAGTTCCTGAACGATGTTGCCTACATCATGGACGATGTGTTTATCTGCTTTATCGAACATCAATCGACCATCAACCCCAACATGGCACTGCGGCTACTGATATACCTTGCACGGACGTATGAACGCTTCTTCACGGGGGATAATCTGTAAAAATCCACCCTGATCAAAATCCCGACACCGGAATTTTATGTGCTGTACAACGGGAAAACCAAACTGCAAACGGATACGCTGACACTCAGCAGTATGTTCAAGTCAGAAGTCGAACAGCCGCAGGCAGAGGTTATCGTTAAGATCTTCAACATCAACTATGACAATCTGAGCGAAACCGGTCTGAAGGACTGCAAGATACTGTCAGATTACGCTTTTGTCATTGATACGGTACGAAAGTATGACGGCGATGTAGAAACGGCTATCAAAGAGTGTATCGAACAAGGCATTTTATCCGATTATCTGAAACATTACGGAAGCGAGGTAGTCAATATGTTATTTGAAGAATATGACGCAGAGAAGGCTTTGGAAATCAAAGGTCAGGAAGAATACCAGAAAGGCGAAGCAGACGGTGAAAAAAAGGGAACCCTGAGAACGCTTTTGGGGCTTGTCAAAAAAGGCTTGCTGACAATTACACAAGCTGCTGAACAAGCCAACATGACCGTTGAGGACTTCGAACTTCAGAGTGCCAATTTAGCATAATCCGGCACATTATAAATGGGGCTTGAAGCCCCAAAAACAAAAAAATGCCGCAGTCCTGCAAGACCGTTACGATCTGCAAGACTGCGGTTTTGTTCTTTTATGCGTCAATTACTGCCTGTTCATTTGATTTTTTCATGCCGGTTTCAAAACCAATCATGTACACCAGTGTTCCGTCAAGCAACAATCCAAATGAACCAACAACGGCACAAGCAACCATAAAGAATTGTTCTCCAACATTGACCGTGTTTGCTGTAACAGCATAGCCGAACCAAGCAAGAATTGTTATGACCATACAGCCAATCAGGAATATCCATTCAACTCTATTCGCTTTCACTTACTTTCACCTCCCTTGTGACAAGAAATATTGTGTTATTTTTGTTTACCACCCCCTACTTTATTTTTTAGCTGAGCCTTATACTTGTAGTAGGTGTTCTTTGCGATACCGAGCAGTTTCATACATTCTGCATCCGTCAGACTTCCGCCGAATGCTTTTGCATATTTCAGTATCCCTTGCTTTGCTTCAATACTCTTTTTGGTAGTCAGAACAGCTCCGGCTTTCTGCCCGATCTGCTTGCCGTTCAGACGGGCAGTTTCGATACCCTCTTTTGTCCTCTGGTGCAGGTCGGATACTTCCTTTTCCGACTGTTCAAAGGCAATAATTATTTGTTCTTTAGCAAGCTCCATTAGATACTCATTTATAGCCTTCAGGATAATATCCGTTTTTGTCCCTGTCAGCTCGATGTTGTTTGATAAGGCTTTTTTGTAGGTTGAAGTATTTATGAGTGGTTCTTTCAGAAAGACCAACTCTATCCCTCTGTTATAAAGCTGTTGATAAATTTCAAAGCCGGTTTCAGCGTTACGGCTCATTCTCGATACACTGTCAAAAACAATCGTATCGCCGGAACGAATGATTTTTAACAGCTGTTCAAATACCTTCCGCCCCTCTGACTTCGTTCCTGTGAATACTTCCTGACGAATATCAGCATCAGGATAGGCTTTTTGAATGTTTCTAATCTGTCTTTCAATGTTTTGCTTTGCAGTCGAGATTCTGCAATAGCCATAAATCATGTTTACCCCCTCCAATTTGTCTTAAATTTGACCTTTCCGAAAAATGTATCAAAAGTGGGTGCTTTTCGGTCAATTTTGTACCGTTTTTTCGGTATCAAATCTAACGAAGGTCAGATTTGAGAATGCTTGCTATATTTCTGATATACACTCGCTTATTTTCAGCATATCGGACGGTATAGGCTGTGCCGCCGGACAGCCTTGTCATATAACGGATACATAAGTTGCTGTTATCGACAAGGTGATGGTTTCTCTTGTGCATACAGCCATAGCTGTATTCCTTTGAGGTATAAAACACCTTGTCAGCTAATGTCTTGATATGTTCATATTCGTCAATATCAGCCTGTTTCCATTCGTGTGTTTGATTGATACACGGCAGGACAAGTATCAGCCAGATGTGCGGATACTGCCGTTTCAGTTTCAGAACCGTTTGTGCAGCCAATGTATCAAAGCCCAACGCACCACCGGCACCGAAAAATCTGTATCCGTCTTGTATCGCCTTTTCAATGGCAGTTTCAAGCATACTTCGGATAGTTTCCTTTTCTCCTGAAGGGATAACTCTATGACCGGTAAAACAACAAGTCTTTACTCTCAAATCAATCAAGACACCACCTATCAAAAAAATGGGGCTTCAAGCCCTATTTTTACATTTTTCTATGCGGTTGTCTTAATTGCGAAACAGTTTTATTTTGTGCCTGCGATAATGAGGATAAGATACTTTTTGCTTTTTCCGCATTTGGACGTTGAACAAATGCGGAAAAAGTATCTTCGGTTTCTTTCTTAACCCAAAACGGAATTTTCGATTCTTCTAAGGCTTGAACGTGTATACCGGACAAACCGGTGTATTTTACAAGTTCAGACTGCCTATTGGCACCGGTTGTCTGAGTATCCTGCATGGATTTTTGTGCTTTTTGCGTATTTGGTGTTTGTTCTGACTGTTTCGACTGATTTTGATTTGCTTGTGGTTCCGGTTCAGGCATTTCAAGTTCATCAGGTTTATCCGGTTCGTCCTGTTCCGGTTCTGATACTTTGTTTTCGTCGGGTTCCGGTTTCATTGCTTGTTTTTTATTCTGATCGCTGAAAGCTTTGTCGGCTTCATCAATGATTACATCTTCCATGTTATCATAATCGTCATGCTCAAAAGTTGCCTTTGCATTTTCTGTTGCCGCATCAATTACCTTATCTGTATCATATTCCGGCATAGCTGCAAAAGCTTCCAATTTTTCAGCCATAGTTTCAAGCTGTTTTATTTTCTCCTGCAATTTGTTCTTTGGTTCATTCAGCTTGTCGATCTGCTGTTTTAATCTGACCTTTTCGGTTTCCGTTGAAGCTTTGGAAAGAGCAAGTTCCTTTTGAGCGATTTTGTTTTCAAGAGATAACACTTTCTTATTCTTTTTGTCCAGAGATGAATTTCGCAGTCCGGTAAGCATTTGCAAAAAGTTTTCCTTTCGTCCTTGTTCAGAAGCTATGTTTGTAATAAACCTGTCTATTACAGCAATCTTATCAATCTTTGCCTGACGTTTAGTGATCTTTGTCAGAAATTGTTTTCGCTTACTTTTAAACTTTTTGATTTTTTCTCGTTTTTGTCCGATTTTCTCCTGACAGCTCTTTGTTTTTTTATCTTGCCTATCAAGCATACCTTGAAAAAAGATTTGCAAAGGTTTAGGCAAAGATTGAGTTTCTAATAACTGCTTACAGTAAGCTTTTGTTTTTTGTGCATCAGCAATTTTAGCATTCCATTTGTCGATTTTTTGTTTGCCCTTATTTATCTTATCCGTCAATTTTGCGGCTCTTATGGTTAGTTTATCTATCTTTGCCTGATGCTTTTCGGCTTTCACAGCCAAAGGTCTGAAGCGTATGTCACTAAGATCATCCGGCAACACCTGTTTATCTCTTTTACTGTCCAATATATCCGCTAAATTCACTTCATTTGTTTCATTTTCAGGCTGAGTCGATTCTGCCATATTCATTCATCCTTTCACTGAATTTTCAAAAATGGGGCTTGAAGCCCCAAAATATTACTTTGTTTCCGACCATTCCATAGCCTTTGTTTGACAGTCAGTGTACTCCTTGATATACTTGCTAAAAAGATACTGTGATAATTCTGTAAGTTCTCTTGCTTCTTTTGCCGTGATCTCATGCTTGATGTAATAACGGGTATAGACTTCTTCCCAATTATCAGGGTAAGCCTGTTTCTTATGCGGCTTTGGCTTTTTCTTTTTGTCAAACAGCAACATCATTTGTATGATTACCGTCCCAATCAAAAGCATATTGCCATCGGCTGTATCCGAACAAGTAACAGGCAAATCAAGAATATCAAGCCGAATATCGTTGTACATGAAGTATTCAATATTCCCGATTATCTCCGCACTTTTCTCTCCCAGACAATACAAT
>Ga0256407_10006993_pt1 | contig 17199 bp, 18 predicted proteins | sample RumenRJG_04DNA_FD_193489 | JGI IMG/M metagenome (GOLD analysis project Ga0256407, IMG submission 193489) | Bovine rumen microbial communities from Lethbridge, Alberta, Canada - RJG_04 | ecosystem: Host-associated > Mammals > Digestive system > Stomach > Rumen | place: Canada: Alberta...
TCACCTGAGATTTGACGACTTTCGTTGAGAGTTTGCAGGCTTTTTTTAGGCATAAAGACTTCACCTCTTATTTCAAAGTCTCCATCTAAATCAATATGAGAAGGGATAGATTTAATAGTAACGACATTACTTGTAACGTCTTCTCCAGTAGCTCCATCTCCTCTAGTAGCAGCGTACATTAATTTACGATTATAGACTAAAGACATGCCTAGTCCATCAATCTTAAGTTCACACATATAAGTAACTTTATCTAAGCCTGTAGTTTCTCTTACTTTTCTATCAAAATCTCTTAAATCATCTTCATTAAAAGCGTTAGCTAAAGAAAGCATCATTCTTGTATGATTTACTTTTTTAAATTCATCTTGAACAATACCACCAACTCTTTGGGTTGGACTTAAAGGAGAAACTAATTCAGGATGTTCTTTTTCTAAAAGGATTAACTCCTGCATTAATCTATCATATTCAGCATCACTTACAGATGGATTGTCTAATACATAGTACTCATAATTATATTTTTCGAGTAACTCAGTAATTTCTTTAGCTCTTTGAATGTAATCCATAATTATTCTCCTTTACTTAAGGCAGGGTGATTACCCAATAATTGCTTTTTACCATGTTCTTCAAAATCAACTTCGATGATGTCATCACCTAATAATTTAGTTACTACACCTTTACCAAATTTACGGTGGTTAACTTTATCACCAATCTTCCAATTAACTTCTTCATTAGGAATATCATCAAAGACAGGTGTTTTCGTTTTATTAACTTGTTTAAATGGATCTTGATGTGGTCCATCATCAAATGGATTTGAGTATGATGAAGACGACTTTCTTCCATATCCGGAGAAGGCTGAAAAGTCATTATTAAGAGGAGAATCAATAAGATTTCCACTTTCTTTATAGAATTGTGAAGGTAATAAATAACCACTAATAACATAGTTAAATCCACCTGCACAGCTTAAATATAATCTTTCTTTTGCTCTAGTTATAGCAACATAAGCTAAACGTCTTTCTTCCTCTAAACCTTTGAAGCCTGATTCTTCTTTACTTCTACTACTTGGGAAGACTCCATCATTAAATCTAACAACAAATACTACTGGGAATTCTAATCCTTTAGCGGTGTGCACTGTCATCATATTTACGAAATCACCATCAACAAGTTCATCTTGCCCACTCACCAAAGCAATATTTTGTAAGTATTCAGCAAATGTAGATTCAGGATTGTTCTTTAAATAATATCTTAATGTAGCAAAAAGAGCTTTAACGTTATCAATACGGTCATCGCCATCATCTTCTTTTAATAAATAATCGTAATAACCTAAGCTAGATAACATATCTTCTAAAATCTTTGAGAAGACTTCTTCATCTTTATTAATATCTTCCTTAGCTTTTTCAATTAAGATAATCATTCTCTTAAGAGAACCTAAAGCTTTTGTGGGTATGTCAGTACTATTATCATCTATAGTAAGGATGTAATTATATAAAGATTGAGAATTTTCTTCTGCTTCTCTAATTAAGGTATTAATAGTTACATCTCCAATACTTCTACGAGGAACATTAACTATACGTTTAAAAGAAACATCATCATTAGGATTCACGATTAATCTGAAGTACGCTAAAACGTCTTTGATTTCTTTTCTTTGATAGAACTTAGTGCCACCAAAAATACGATATGGAATTTGATGCGAGGTTAAAGCGCTTTCAAATTCGACAGTAACGTAGTTGCTTCTATACAAAATTGTGATGTCATTGTAGGGTATTTTATCGACTTGATGTAATTTTAAGATTTCTCTAGCGACATATTCAGCTTCAGCGTTAATGGAATTACTTGCTTTAACGATAATTTGTTCACCTTTATTGTTTTCAGTATATAAATTCTTAGGAACTCTAAATTTATTATGACTAATGAGTTTATTGGCGCTATTTAAAATTGTTTGTGTGCTACGATAGTTCCTTTCAAGAACTGTAGTGACGATTCCTTTATAATCTTTATCTAAATTTAAAATGATATCTTGGTTAGCGCCTCTCCATGTATAAATAGTTTGATCAGGATCACCAACGACGTATAAAGATGTTTCAGGTGAAGTAAGAAGCTTAACTAATTTATATTCTGTATCGTTTGTGTCCTGGAATTCATCAATCAAAATATGTTTGATTTTTCTTTGCCATTTTAATCTAATTTCAGGAAATTGAGTGAGGATTTGATTAGTTTTTAACAATAAATCATCGAAATCTAAAGCATATTGTTTATTCTTATCTTCTTCATACATCGAATAGATTTCTAAACAATCTTTTTCTCCGTCAAACTTTTCATGGGTAATAACGATATCCTCCGGATATTCGCCTTTTACTTTCTTGTTTGATATATAATTAACGCTTTTCTTAATAATAGGATCGCTTTTCTTAAATCCAAGTCTAGTTCCTATATCCTTAATTAAAGAAAGCTGGTCTTCTTCATCAAAAATAGTAAATGAAGTAGGGAAATTAATTGCTCCAATTTCTATTCTTAAAAAATAAGCCGCAAATGAGTGGAAAGTACGAATCATTAAGTCTTTTTCTGTATAAGGAAGAAGCTTAACAACTCTTTGTTTCATTTCATTAGCAACTTTATTAGTAAATGTAATAGCTAATATATTCCAAGGTTTAACTCCAAATTCTTCTATTAAATATGAAATACGGTAGGTTAAGACTCTTGTCTTTCCGCTTCCTGCTCCAGCAATAACTCTATTATATTGAGCTTCGCTACTAACTGCGGTAAATTGACTTTCGTTTAATTCTTTTCTGTAATCCATATATAATGCTTTGCATTATATTATCATATTTTATATGACCTTTCAATTAATAATATATTTATTATTAGATAATATAATCACGTGTTTATTATTTTTATTATTTCTTCTTCTCCAAGATAAGTTTCTACGACCGTTTTATTTCTTACTATAGATAATTGAGGAGTCATAAAAGCAAAAGCGTCTAAAGGATCTGTTGCCCCTATGGTATCTTCTTTATCAATCGACCTAAATCCTTCATCTTTTAACACCTCAATAAAGTACATGGTACCCTTATTATTTAAACAATACTCAATCATGGTGCTCTTAATTTTCATACAATGGTAGCACATAATTTGATAGTAATAGATGTAATATTCTTCTTTATCAATATTAAAGACATCCATACACGGAATCTTATATTCTTCAATCAGAGGATAATCATATTTGATTCTTGAAGAAGACAATGAAGAATTACTACATGAAGTAAGAATGAGTAATAAAAATGTAAATTTGTAAATAGTCCCCATATTATATAGGACGGAGAATTTACAAATTATTTATAAAAAATTTGAAATTCTATAAAATTTAATTATGAAGTTCTTCTCTAAAAGACAAACTCTTACACAGAATATTACATACATGGGTATCATGGCTGCTATTAATGTAGTATGCGTAGTTCTTATGACTTATGTTTTACCTGGACTATTCATTCCTTTTACATTATTACTTCCTTTTACAAGCACTGTAGTGACTCTATATTGTGATAGAAGATATTTCCCTCTATATGCTTTAGCTACAGTTGGTATATGTTTCCTAACTACCTTAGGTAATATAAGTGATACCTTGTTCTTTATTATTCCTACTATATTTAGTGGTTTCTCTTTTGGAATGTTTATTTACTATAAGTTCCCTACTATCATTACTATTTTTGTTACTGGGTTAATCTACACCGCGTTAAGTTATTTATTCATTCCTATTATTCAAGCCATCTACCAACAAGATATGATCTATGTCGTATCTTCTATCTTTAAATTAAACGACTATGTTTATCTATCTTATATCGTTCCAGTATTCTTATTAGTACTAGGATTATTGCAATCAACTTTCTCTCTATTTTTTATCAAAAATGAATTACCTAAAGTTGGTGTATCAAACGAAGAAAAAGACTTCTATAGTGTTCACATAATTATCGGTTTATTTGGATGCTTAATGTCTTTATTTGCTTACTTAATTTTTCCTTCATTTTCACTATTTTTCTTAACTTTTGCATTGTTTTTCGCTGTATATCAAGTATTTTTGGACAGTGTAAACCAACACTTTAAAACATTAATAATCTACGGAATTTGCCTAGCAGTTTTCATTGTTTTCTTTGCTCTAACTTATACTTATATTCCTAAGCCTTTTGGCCTTTTAACTTTAAATATTTTATTCGCTTTAATTTTTATTATCAGTTTAGTTAATTTTTATTTAACTAAAACTCATAAATCAGTAGAATAATGTTATGACATGGTTATTAAAGAAGTTTCTTAAGGGTTTACTATATTTAGTGGTTTTACCACTTCTTTTAGTAGCCTTATGTATTTACGCTGTTGTAGGCCTTGTTGTTTTTATCATTATTGGAGTCAAAGCTTCTATCCTTTTCTTCACTGGAAGAAATATATTCGGAAGACTTCCTGAAGATATAAAAGCTGAAGAAATCATTAAGGCTAGAACCACTGCTCAAGAAACAAATCCTGAGCAAGATTTAAGTAACCAAATCATTTCTAGTTTCACCACTAATGTTTATACACCTGGCGACAACCCAAATAAGGATGACATGCCTAATTTTCATCCTTCTTTAAACCCACCTAGAGATGAAAGCAATAATATTGGTGTTCCTAATGATTTAGAAGTACCTCGTTTTGGAGAGAAAGACAATGAATAACATTACTACTTTAGTCGCCTTTTCAGATAGAGATAAAAGAGTAATTCTCATACTCTTCCTTTTAATCATTGTTACCATTGCTTTTATCGCTGTTCTCGGAGCTATCATCACTAGAGTCATGCAATGGCAAGGTAAGAAGATGGATGAATTAACTCATGATGTAGTTATTACCGGAGTTATTGAAAATAGAAAACAATTTATTAGATACGCTAGAATCAAGAACTGGAGACTCTTCTTCCTTCAAGTTTGGATACCTTTATTAATTATATTTGTGGGTGTAATGACTCTAATTATTCGTAACGCTGTTACAAATGACTGGGGCTACAATATCTACGATTATAAAGATACTGGTTTCAATACATTATTCTTTGTTTGGGACTTCTCAGATCCTAATATCTACCATAGATTCTTTGGTATAACAATGATCTGTGATTGGCCTCCTATAATTAACTATCCACACTTCTCAATCAATGCATGGGCTAGCTATATTTTCTTCTTAGGCACTACTGTAGGTGGCACTTGGTACTTCATTAGACTTCAATGTTTAATCAGTAGAACTATCAAGATGTATAAGCTTTCCTACACTATCTATAAGAAGAGTTTAGAAGACTTTAATAAATATGATGGATTAAAAGAATCCATTAATCCAAATCAAAATAGTAGCGGACAAACCACTACTATTGATAATTCAAATAACGTTATAGATAATAACGATAAACGTTTTTAATTAAATAATCTCAAGATACCTAAAATAATAGCGCTTATTACCGCTAGATTTAATATGACGAAAAGAACACAAAGACGGTTAACCATCTTTTGTTTTCTTAATGTCTCTTCATCTGGAGGTAATTCAATTCTAGGCATAATTAGTATTTAATGCTGTTGCTAGTTCTTGGGAAAGGTTGAACATCACGAATATTTTGCATGCCTGTAACATACATTAATAAACGATCGAATCCAATACCAAATCCAGAGTGTTTGCAACCTCCGTATTTTCTTGTATCTAAGTACCACTCTAAGCCTTCAGTGATTCCCATTGAATCCATCTTAGCTTTGAGTAAATCGTAGCGTTCTTCTCTTTGGCTTCCACCAACAAGTTCACCAACTCCTGGAACGAGTAAGTCACATGCTGCAACTGTCTTTCCGTCATCGTTTTGTCTCATATAGAAAGCCTTAATATCTTTAGGGTAATTAATTAAGAATAATGGACCTTTAACGACTTTTTCAGTTAAATAACGTTCATGTTCGCTTTGTAAGTCCATTCCCCATTCAATATTAGTGTTATCAAATTTGACACCACTAGCAACTGCTTCTTGGAGTAATTTAATACCTTCAGAATAGTCCATTCTCTTGAACTCACTATTAGCGACATGTTTTAATCTTTCAATTAATCCAGTATCAATCATAGAGTTAAAGAAATTGATTTCATCTGGGCAAGCTTCTAAGACATAGTTAATACAATATTTAATGCAATCTTCAATAACATTCATGTTGTCATCTAAATCGCAGAAAGCCATTTCTGGTTCAACCATCCAGAATTCACTAGCGTGTCTAACTGTATTAGAGTGTTCTGCTCTAAATGTAGGACCAAATGTATAGACGTCTCTAAATGCCAAAGCAAATGGTTCAACATGTAATTGACCTGTAACTGTTAAGTTTACTCTATGACCATAGAAATCTTCTGGTTTCTTAGAATCATGAGCAATAACGTCAAAGACGTTTCCAGCTCCTTCACCATCGTTAGTGGTAATTAAAGGAGTGTGGATATATAAGAATCCTCTTTCTTGGAAGAATTCATGGATTGCGAATGCAAGAACACTTCTAACTCTAAACACTGCTTGGAAAGTGTTTGCTCTAGGTCTAAGGTGAGCAATATCTCTTAAGAATTCAAATGAGTGTCTCTTCTTTTGTAAAGGATAATCATCAGCGACATCACCTTCTAATTCACAATTTGTAATAGCAATTTCAAAAGGTTGTTTATTTTCAGGTGTAAGAACTACTTTACCCACCACTTTAATAGCAGCTCCTGTTTTTAAACTTCTTAAGAGTTCATAGTTACCTGATTTATTGTTATAAACTAATTGAACATTTTTAAAATGGGTTCCATCATTAAATTCAACAAAACCAACCGCTCCATTATCACGATTAGTTCTAACCCATCCTTCAAGTTCAACAAGATTGAGATTAGCTTTTTCGTTTTCATCTCCATAGACAATAATGTCGTATAAATCAAAGTTTGTTGTTTTTACTGGTTCCATTTTTCAATTACCTCTTTCCATATTATTTCAAATATCATTTATGAAATCAAAAGATTTCAATATTTATCATAATCACTTATTTCCCAGTTAGGATCTACGCCTAAATCCAAAGTGGCAAACATTTTCCTCTCGTATAATTTTTCTGCAACCTTAGCAATCATTGCAGCGTTATCTGTAGTGCACCATATTGGAGGAATATTTATCTTAACGTTTAAGTCTTTTAACTTTTCTTGGATTTCACTTCTTAAGTAACTATTAGCGCTTACTCCTCCTGCTAAAATAACTTCTTTAACGTTATATTTCTTAACTACTTTTATTGTTCTATCAATAACGAGCCCAACTGCAACATCTTGGAATGATTTACACATATCTGGAACATTTACTTTCTCGCCCTTTTGTTCCAAGTTATGAACTAAATTTATGATATTAGTTTTGAGCCCAGAGAAAGATAAATCTAATGTATCTTCTCCTTTAAGAGGAGTAGGTAAATTATATGTATGTTTACCTTCTTTTGCTAATCTATCAATTGGAATTCCTCCTGGATAAGGTAAACCTAAAACTCTTGCAACTTTATCGTAGCATTCCCCAATTGCATCATCTCTAGTAGAAGCCACTACTTCAAAGTTTAAATGCTCCTTCAAAATAACAAACTCAGTGTTACCCCCACTTACAACAACCGCCAAAAGAGGGAATTCGAATTCATCTACATATTCATTAGCATAAATATGTCCTGCTAAATGGTGAACAGGAATCAAAGGTTTCTTGTATAACATCGCTAAAGTTTTAGCGGCTTGTAAACCAACATGAAGAGCACCAATTAATCCTGGTCCTCTAGTAACAGCGAAAGCATCTATTTCTTCTAACTTAGTATTAGCTTTATCTAACGCTTCTTTAATAACTACACCGATATTTTCACAGTGAAGTCTAGAAGCAATCTCTGGCATAACTCCACCATACTTAGCGTGTACTTCAACTTGCGTCGAAATAATGTTAGCTAAAAGATTACCGTTTTCAATAATACTAACAGCAGTTTCATCACAACTTGATTCGATAGCTAAAATCTTTGCCATTATAGTTCAACCTCTTTCACCATATAGATAGCGTTATCACCATTTGAATAATAATTTGATTTAAGTAAAACCTCTTCAAATCCTGATTTAATGTAGAATTTGCGGGCTTTTTCGTTATTTTCTCTAACTTCTAAAGTAATTGCTACAACTCTTTTTGCGTAACATTCATCCAGGATTTCTTTCATCATTTTAGAAGCTAAACCATTTCTTCTATAACTAGGATGAACAGCAATTTGAGCGATTGTGGCACTATCAAAAGTTACCCAATAATCATAGAAACCAACGACCTTAAAAGAACTATCAGGAAAGAGCATTTCAATTACTCCAATATTTGCGAACTCATTTTGATGATATTCATTTAAGAATTGTTCTTCAGTCCAAGGTGCAATAAAAGAAGTCAATTCAATATCCATGACTGACTTAATATCACTCTCTTCAAATGGTCTAATTCTATAAACTACTTCCATATCAATCCTTTAAATAAACCGGTTTAACTCCTAAAGCGTCATCATATTTAGTAAGACTATCCTTTAGGTTATACATCTCTAAAAGAACATTAGCTTTATATCCTTCAATATTAAGATATTTAGTATCTCCACATACGATATAGTCAGGATGTTCATTAATATAGTTAAGAACATCTTCGTTTTTCATTACTTGATCTTTTAAGATGCATTCTTTTCCTTTATATACACCGATATAGCTACGTCCACTTCTAGCGTTCATTAAGCAGATACTTGGTTCATTATCTTTCTTTAATACATGTAAACTACTAATGGTATATAAAGGTATAGCCAAAGCTAAAGAAGCAACCTTAGCAATAGTTAAACTAATTCTTACTCCTGTATAGGAGCCAGGACCAATTGTAACAATAATATCTCTGATATCATCTTTAGTGAGACTGTGTTTAGTTAAAAGTTTATCAATCTCTTGAATCATGTATTCTGATTGAGTTTGCCATGCCTCATATATAGTAAAATCTTGGATACCTTCTCCAATAATACCCACACATAAATCTACGTTACTTGAATCAAGCAATAAACTAATCATAATCAATACCTGTAATAGTTATTTCTCTTTTGTTTTCCCCGATATTGTGAATGTTAATTGATACATGGTTATCTGGAATCATATCTTTTATATAGTTAGGCCACTCAATAAAAGTTAATCCTCTTTCAGTACCAATAAACTCTTCTAAACCAATGTCAGCGTTATTATCTTCTAATCTATAAGCATCTATATGAACCAAAACCTTCTTACCTTTGAGATATAGTTTCATGATGTTAAAAGTAGGAGACGTAATCTTTTCAGTAATACCTAAAGCTTCCGCTACTCCTCTTACTAAAGTAGTCTTTCCAGCCCCTAAATCGCCCTGAAGTAAAACTACCGTTCCATTAGGTAATAAATCGGCCAATTTATGACCGATTTGTCTAGTTTCTAATTCATTTATCGAAGTAATAACCTTACTCATATTTACTCATCTTTTCTAAGAAATCATCGAAATATGCTTTGATTTTCTCATCAACAAAAGGAAAAACCTTTTTCTTCATCATTTCAATTACTTCGTTAATTTGATAATGAAGAACCTTATCTAAATCTTCACCATAACCAAGGGATTTCTTATGGTGATCATATTCTTTTTCATCTAATACTCTAATTGATCCATCCGGAAATAATTTAGCGTCCAAATCGTAATCGATATATTTAATGTAGGATTTATCAATTATTGTTGGTGAAGCAATATTGCAGTAGTAACAGATGCCCTCTTTTTTAAACATGCAGATAACATTCCACCACTCTTTTTTAGAGAAGATTGTTACTGCAGGTTCTCTTGTATACCATCTTCTACCATTACTTTCAGTAACTTTAGCTTTTTTAGTGGCTACTACAATATAATCATCACTATTTTCTAAGACCATGCCTCGATCCCACCAACGATGAATACTACCATCGTGTTTGTAGGATTGAATGGCTAGCCATTTTCCTTCAAAAGGCATAATTACTTATTACCTAAAAGTTCAAGGACGCTAATTAAATCGTTACGGTAAGACAATTGTGATTCTTTCTTAAATGGGAATTGGAATGGTAAGACAGTGACAGAATCATCATAACTTAAATAAACTCCATAATGTCCTGGCCAAGCAACTACAACCGCATTAAGTAAAGGATCAACAGTTTTAATACACTTTAACTTTTTAATGAATTCTGTTCCAAACACATCTTTGACTTGTTTTTCACTATTTGAATAAACTTGGAATTCATCTTCATCAACAAGAAGTTTTAAATCATCAATATCAGTTGGTTGATCAAATGGTTTATCTTTACGTTTTAAATTGAAAACGAATCTACCATCAAATTTTAAATCATTTGTTAAAGATATATATTTTCCAAGGAAAGCGACTTTCTTAACACCTTTTCTGCCACTTCCTTCCATGATATATAAAGCGACTTCAGATACTTCAAATTCTTTACCATTAAATTTAGCTTTGACAAAGTTTCTGCTACCACAGTCAACTGTTTCCTTATAGACTTTGTCTAAACCTAATTCAACAGAAGATAATCTTCTTTCTTCGTATAAGGTTGTTTCACTAAAATGAGGATCAGCAAAAACGAATTTATTAATCATTTTAGAAACATCTGAAATATATACTTTTGATGTCTGAGGCATTTTGTTCTTTGTAACAATATAGAAAATAATCATGCCTAATAAGGTAGCACCAGCAAGCGCATAACCAGCAATCTTAAAGCCAATGCCATTAATTGTAATCAAAACAATAGCACCAACTACTGCCAAAACGACTACTGCCATCATAGAACGACTAAGAATTCTAGCCTTCTTATACTGAGCTAAGAAATTAGTTCTTGTAGATTCAATCTCTTCAGCAGCGGATTCGTCTGGTTCGAACTCTTCGCTAGGGCCTAATGGGGTTTCTTTCTTTTCAACTTTTTCTTCTTTAGCAGCAACTTCAGGAGCTTTTTCTTTGACTTCTTCTTTTGCTTTTAAGTTTTTAGTGATTTGTTGTTCATCTTCTTTTTTGATTTCTTCAACAACGGAATTTTCTTCTTTTTTCTTCATTATTAAGACTCCTATTCGGAAATAATATATCATATAATTCTCACTAGTGAGAGTTATTTTACTATTTATAGATACATAGACTCTTCTATTAGTAACATAAATGGAACAAAAAAGAGGTATCAAAACCTCCTTTTAGATTGATATGAAACTATTATTCTAAAGAACTTTTTTCCACTCTATTTGAAGGAAAACGTTTATTCACTGATTTGATAGGTCCATAAAGCGCTAGCAAGACAACAGTACAGATTAATCCACTAATATAAACGTACAAACTGTTGTAAACTAAAGAGCCTACAAAATCGACATCATATATCACCATACTTGATATTGTTCCAGCTATAAAACGTAATGTAGTAGATAATGCACAAACTAAAAATAATATAACCATGCCTTTAAAACCATATGATCCTTTTTCTTTAAACATGAATGGAGTAAAGAAGCCAATAATACAAACTGAACCGAATCCTAAAACATAATCAAACGGATATGTAGCGAATCCATAACCATCTGTCATACAAGAAACTAAGCCATAAATAATACCAGCTCCAATAAATGATTTTACTGGTCCTTTTCTAAGGGCGAGTATAAATAAAGGTAGCATTTGGAAGTTTACTGAACCACCCGTAGGCATTTGGAATAACTTAATAAAGTTTAATCCTAAGGCTATAGCAATAAGCATTCCCATTTCTGTGATATCAGCAACTGTAATAGAGATGGAACTTGATAAAACAGCAAATGAAAGAACTGCAACAACAAATAAAGTAATAGTAGGCAATACACCAGAGAAGAAAACTTTCTTAACCTCTAAAGAATTTCCAGTATGTGCTTTTAATACATCAACCAATATATCCTTGGTGACAATTGAAGTAACTGCACAGAATGAAAACATAAGCAGGGCCGCAACTGTAAAATTACGATGGATGTTATGTAAGCAAAGGAAAATACAAGATAATAAAGGCATTATTAGATAAACGCATAAGTATATAACTTGAACTCCCATACCAGCAGGATTATTGAATAGCAAAGTAGCTAAAGAATAATAGTGATTAAACTTTACTCCATCAACAACCTCTCTGACATGATAGAAGTTTCCAATAAAACAGAAACTTAACAAAGCAATACCTAAAACAGCTATTAGATAATGACCATATTTACCCAAAATAACCTTGCATTTTTCAAGAAATATTTGAGTTTTGCTGTTATTTTCCATAAAAAATCCTCCTTTTTCTTTAGGAGGAAACGCAAACAAATTACATCCCTCCGCCAGCATTATCTGGATCAGGTAAGGTCGAACCGAATCAGGTTCCTCTCAGCCAGGTTCACCTAGCTCCCGTAATTATTTTATATTACAAAACGAAAAATACTAGAGTTTTTTATTACACCAATTAATTTCTTTTAAATGATTTTCTTTTAAATAATCATTACACGCTAGAAAATGACCATTGCCAAACCATTTACCCCTATTCGCGGATAAAGGTGAAGGATGAACACTTTCTAAAATTAAATGCTCAGGGTTATGAAGATATTGAGCAAGTTTTCTACTTGGTCCACCCCATAGCATAAAAACCATTGGGCGGTACTGTTTATCTAAAGTAGTTAATACATCAACAAGAAAATCATGATACTCCTTACGATTATGAGACATTGGCTCATGTTCCCTAACAGTTAATATTGCGTTCAACAAAAGGACACCTTGTTCAGCTAGGTAAGTTAAATCACCACTATAGAAGTCCATATCACAGTCATACTCGTTACTGATTTCTTTATATATGTTAACTAGGGAAGGGGGCACTTTAACTCCATCAGGAACTGAAAATGATAGACCCATGGCTTGATTTGGTTCATGATAAGGGTCTTGACCGATGATAACAACCTTAACATTTTGTAATGGGGTAAACTTAAAAGCATTAAACATGTTTTCTCTTTTTGGGTAAATACGATAGTTACTATATTCCTTATTAAGAAAATGATTTAATGTTTCGCTATATTCTTTTTTACCAACTTGAGCAAAAAACTCGTTCCAGCTTTGAGCAACTTTTTCCATATTTCAACTTTAACATTTTTCTACAAAAGTAGAAATAATGAAGTATAATAAATTTGATATGAAAGTCTTAGTAGTATTTAATCACCCAGCCCCTTACAAAGTTAAATTATTTAATCTCTTGGCCCATAAAATAGACCTTGATGTTATTTTCGAATTGAAGAAAGAAAAGAATAGAACTGAGAGTTTCTATAAATTTAATAAATATAACTTCAATGTCATTAAATTAAGACTCCATCCTTTGGGAAAAGAAAACGTTTATGGAGGAGCTTTAAAAAGATATATTAAAAAGAACTACCAAAAATATGACTACATCATCATGAATGGCTATTCTCACTTTGCTGAAATGAGTGCTATCAAGATGATGCAAAAAAGAAATATTTCATACATCTTAATGATTAATGGAGGGGTGATTCATCAAGAAAATAGATTCAAAAAGTCATTAAAAAGTAAACTTATTTCCTCTGCATCCATGTATTTCTCCCCTAATCTAGAGTCAAACAAATATCTTGAATATTATGGTGTTGATCCTTCTAAAATTAGAGTTTATCGATACAGTAATATCATGAATAAAGAAGTTGTGGATAAACCTCTTGACGAAGAAGTAAAGAATCAAATCTGTTTAAAATATCATTTACCTTACGGAAAGATTTTTATTAACCCAGGACAATTTATTCCAAGAAAAAATAACGAACAACTTTTATCAATATTTAAAAATAGACAAGAAACTCTTCTTCTTGTTGGAAGAGGTCCTTTACAAAGGAAATACGAAAAATATATTAAGCAAAACAATATTCATAATATCTTTATCATGGATTATTTAGATGAACACCAAATCAAAGAAGTGATGAAATGCGCCACTGCTTTAATCACATTATCTAAAGAAGATATCTTTGGTCATACCGTACTTGAGGCTTTAGGAAATGGCTTACCTGTAATTTCCTCAGATAAAGTTGTCTCTAGTTTAGAGATGATTAAAAATGGTGTTAATGGTTATATTGTTTCTTTAGAAAAAGAAGATGAAATCAACGATGCCATCGATAATGTTGTTCATTTAGATTTCAATGATATTGTAAAATCTGTTAATAACCATACTATTGAATATACAAACGAAGATATACTTAAGAACCTAGAAAAATGAATATAATTTATTTCACAACATCTCAACAAACTAAAGATTTTAATGATTACCTAAAACTTTGGAAAAGCCCAATTAATTCAAGCAATCAAATTTTTCATAATAAATTTATTAGAGCTTTATCTATAAACAACCACGTTGACGTTATCTCTATTAGACCTTTTTCTAAAAAGAAATGTTCCACTACTTTTCTAAAGAAAAAAGATACAGTTGAAACAAATATCCACTGGCACTATCCAAAAATTTCAGGTTCTAAATTAACACATATTAATTCTTTAAAATTATCTATAGGAAGTATCTTTAAAACCTTATATAAAAAATCAGTAATTATTACTGACACAATTAATCCTAGTGTTTTATATTTAGCAACTAAATTTGCTAAAAAATATGATATGCCTATTATTGGTGTTTGCACTGATTCGCCAAGCAACATAACAGGCACTACTAGAACATATACTTTGTTGTTATTAAAATTAGCAAAGTCGCTAGATGGTTATATCGCTTTAACTACAGGACTTAATGAACTTTATAACGATAATGACAAGCCTGCATTAATTTTCGAAGGTATAGTTGAAAATTCTAACGACATTGATGATGATGCAGTAGAACCAAATAGATATGGAAAATATATATTCTATTCTGGAGCCTTAAATGAAAGATTTGGAATCTATAATTTGATTAACTTCTTCAAAAATAATATTAAAGATAATACTAAATTAGTTATGTGTGGACACCACGCTGACGAAGATAAACTTAAAGCTGCTATCAAAGGGCAAAAGAGGATTGTTTATTTAGGTAATATAACCAATGAGGAAGTTATAAGCCTTGAACGTAATGCTTGGTGCAACATCAATCCAAGACCTTATAACGAGGACTTAGATCGCTATTCTATCCCAAGTAAAGTTTTAGAGTATCTCAATAGCGACACTCCTACTATTTCAGTTAAAAATACAAAACTCCAAAAATACTTTAATCCTTATTTAATTTGGATAAAATCAAATCAAGAAGAAGATTTTTTAGAAGGTATAAATAAACTAAATGAGTTATCAAAAGAAGAATACGAGACTATGGCGAAAAACGCTAAAGAGTTAGCGCAAAAATACTACTCTATAAATGCAATTAGTGATAAAGTCCACGGCTTCTTATACTATCTACTTAACAATAAGGCTAAGTAATTTATTTACAATTATATCTAAATCAAAATTGGCTAAATAATACCTGTAATTATTAAGTGCCATTCTTTTTAATTTTTCTTCATCAAATGAAGAGATTTTATCAATAGCAAGGCTTAAACTATCTATACTTTCATCAGCAATTACACAGCCTTCTGCCTTAATCAAAACATCCCTCCCATCCCCATCAATCATACCTATAATAGGTTTGCTATAATAGAGACAAGAAATTAGTTTATTTGGAATTGTTTTTCCCGTATATCCTACATTTTTTAAAGAAACCACAACAGCATCAGCGTGTAAATAATAACGGAAAACATCACTACTTCTAACACTACCATAAAATTTAATATTGTCTTTAGCAGGACTATCTTCAATCATCCTCTTAAGAAGTTCTTCATCTTTACCAGTACCTAGAATGTTAAAAAAGACATTTTTGTTATTTACTTTTTCCATCGCAGGAACAAAATAGTCAACAAGTTGAAGGGTAGAGATGTTACCACAATAAAGAATATTAAATCTGTTCTTATCAAAAGGATTGAGCTCATTTTTCTCAAAACTTGATAAAGCAGGTTGAGGAATATAAGTAATATTTAAATTCTCCATTTTTAAAACATCTTCAAAATAATGAGCAAAACTTGGGGACCCTACAATCAAATGATCAACTTTAGAATATATCTCTTTGCTCCATTTATATAAAAAGCGATACTTTAGACTTTTTTTAGATGAATAGCCTGCTGAAACAACACTATCAGGCCATAAATCTAAAATATGAGCATAATGAGGTACATGGTGCTTCTCTTTATATATATTTCCTGCTACTAAAGCCAAGACAGGGGAAATGCCAAATGAATATACTGCATCATAATCTTCTTTACATTTTTTAACCCATCTCTTAAATTCTTTCCAAACGGATAAGTAATTTCTTATAAGAGATCCTGTTGTGTTCTTCCTTGTTTTTACTTTTACCCTATGAACTTTGACCCCATTTATTTCTTCGTATGTCTTATCTAAATAATCTGGGTAGTAAATTCCATCAAATCCAAAAGGCAAAGATGTTAAAACAGTAACATCAAGTCCTGCTTTTACAAATGATTCCGCAATAGGAGTGACGCTAAAATTATCAGGAAAATATTTAGGAGAAATAACTAAAAGTCTCATTATAAGAAAGGCCACCTACCTAAAAATAAAGAAATGATAAACACTATAGCAGTAAACAATAACACCACTACTAAAGCATAGATAAAAGGTAAGCGACGTACAAACATCTTTTCTCTTATTTCATCCGGAATAGCAGGTTTAAATTCACCAGTACTTCTTTTGTAGAAATAATAAGTTAAATCACCACTTACATATGCTAATAGTCCATAAAGGAAACAAAAGCTTAAGAGGATAATGTAATACTCAAATTTTCTTTGGAAAGCCCAGATTGATATGCCGTAGCCAAGGAAAGTAAAACCGATTGCTAGAATAACCAAAATAGAAGCAATAACATATGGTTTCTTTAACTTTAAAGAATCTTTCATAGTTATAAATCTACCATACATGTGGCAAAAATTAAATATTTTGTCTATACTTGAATTATGTCCCCTATCACAATTAAACATAATAAGTTTACACGAGCTTTCTTTGCTCCTTTTCGCTTTATTATAAAAAAGACATCAAAGACACTTTATGTAAAACTTGAATATCGTTATGTGACAGGACATAAGCTTCATTTAAACAACCCTCAAAGATATACTGAAAAGCT